>Ga0075613_126_pt1 | contig 5111 bp, 4 predicted proteins | sample RifGroA1_FD_68367 | JGI IMG/M metagenome (GOLD analysis project Ga0075613, IMG submission 68367) | Microgenomates (Gottesmanbacteria) bacterium GW2011_GWA1_34_13 | reverse complement strand
ATTATTTTTGTGGCATCGTCAACTGTAACTGTTTGCTCTCCTCTTTTTTTTGAACTCATAACAATCGTACTTCCGGAAATTGATTTAACTTCACCAAAAAATACTCCATGCCGCATTTGAATTGAAATATCTCTTATAAATCTGGCTTGAATGATAGTTTTAGTATCATCAGTCCATGTCCCCATGACATTTAATTTATCCCCTATTGAAAATTCACTGATTTCACTTTTACCCCAAAATTTACGTCTGAATTGTGTTTTATCATCTGTTAAAACTTGGAGACTTTTATCATCTTTTTTTATTGTTAATATTGTACCATTAATACCTGTCAATTCTCCCTGAGTGATGACGATTTTTGTCCCTTTAAACAATTTTATGTCTCCTGCCCGGGTAGCGATTTTTTCTTTGATTTGTTCTTCTTGTTTTTTAACTTGTTCTTTTATTGCTTTTACAGCTTCTTTTATTTGATTTTTAATCCTATTATTGTCTCTACCTGAACTTTCTTGAACTGCCCAAACTTGGGTAACACTAATTAAACCCGCAAAAAATAAAATTCCTATAAGAATTTTTTTCATAAATTTCCTTTCTGATAATTGATACGTAAACTGCTGCATATTGTTACATAACTTAAATTATGGTGCATATGTCAAAGTCAATTCCGATTCATCATAATTACCACTATCATTATTGGCTCCGACAATCAGATAGTTTTCTCCTTCTTCCAAAGTATAATTTACTTTAAAATTTCCGCTTGCATCAGCCTTGCTTTCAATTTCATTTACAAATACATCTGCATTCGGTTCTGTTTTTCCAACAACTGTAACTTGCGCAGTTTTAACAGTACTTTTGTTTGTAGGAGAAGTAACTTGAAAAGTAAATTTTTCTCCATTTGTGTTGTTTGTGTTGTCTGTGGGTTTTTGCTCAAATTCATTGGCAACAGTTACCTTCGGTGTTGGCGTCTCTTTTGATAAAGGATTGGTTTTAGATTTGGGATAAAACATCATCAATGACAAAACGCCAATTAAGCCTACCAAAGCAACCGGGATTAATAAATTTTTTAACTTAGTTTTATCCATAAATCTCCTTTCAAAGATTTCTCTTTTATAAGTAGTATATACCAGTTAGCAAATTTATAGTATTTTCTGTTTGTCATTGTGAGGATCCCGACGTTTCGTCGTGGAGACGAAGTCCTGCAGAGCAGGATCTCGCTCTGCGAGACAATCTTCTTAGAAGATCGCCACGCCCTTTGGGCTCGCGATGACAAGGCACGAAACCGCAATGACAATACTGCGTATTTAATCTTAAACCCGGCTTTTATATGTTAAAATATAAACCTATGACAAAAATGGGTGTGGTTTTGATAGTTGGCAGACCCAATGTAGGCAAATCTACTTTGCTTAATAATCTGCTGCGCCAAAAAGTGTCTATCACTTCACCCCGTCCGCAAACTACCAGATTTCCACTTGAAGCGGTTTATGAAGATGAGCGTGGACAAATAATTTTTGTGGATACTCCGGGTATTTTTAACTCAACTCCTGACAAACTTTCCAAAACTATCAATGCATCTGTTGAAACTGCTTTGGACCGGGAGTCGGATGTGATTTTATACATGATTGATCCCACCCGTCCCAGAGACAGTGAAGAAAATAAAATATTGGGAATGGTGAGAAAAATTAAAATACCCAAAATTTTGGCCATAAACAAAATTGATTTACCCCAAACTCACAGCGCTGAATATGCTTTTTATGAAGATGAATTTCCCGTTGTAATAAAAATCTCAGCCCAAACTCATGCCAATTTAAATAAATTACTGGACGAAATATTTTCACTGTTACCTGAAAAATCACCGCTTATCGATACTGCAAAAATGGTTCAACCTGCACTAAATCTAGATAGTAAAACATTTATTGCTGAAATTATCCGGGAAAAAATATTTTTAAATACTCATGATGAAGTACCTTATACCGTCAATACTTATGTTGAACAAATCAAAGAACGAAGGGTTAATCAAATTTATATCAAAGCTAAAATTATCACTACCAATGAACAATATAAAAAAATGTTAATCGGCAGACATGGCATCATGATCAAGGAAATCGGTATGGCTGTAAGAAAAGAGCTCGAGGCTGCTACGGGCAAAAAAATTTATATTGATTTAACTGTTGAAGTCAACGCAGATTGGCAAGAAACCTGGAATCCAACATAAGTAATCCTTCTTCACCGTCATTTCGAACGCAGTGAGAAATCCAGCGAAGCGTAAAATTAGTGACGTTCCGGTAAATATCGGAACTAGATTTCTCAACCAGTTTGCGAACTGATATCGAAATGACAAAATGAGTATTTTTATCAAACGCTCACAATAATTATTCTATTTTGCGTAAACCAACACATACCACCCTTGATTTCCCTCTTTCAAGTGATTTTCCATCTGTGCTTTATATTTTGGAGAAATTTGGGAAACCCGTGTTAATTTACCATTAGACAAAACTTTCGGGTCAACGTGGCGGATTTTGGTTTTGATAAATAAATGATAATGATTTAAAGATGCAGGTTCTATTCTGAATGCAGGAGTCATAAAACCTAATTTTTTTTGAATATAAGCATCTCCGTGTTTTTGTAAAATCTGATAAACTTCCGCATCATCGGTAAATAAATCCTTGATATTTAATATATTTTTATCTAAAGCATGACGGATAGCTTGAGCCAATATCATATACAGGGCAGATTCTCTCGGATCAGACCAAGCGTGTTTATCCTGAGACAAATAATCCCGTGCAAAACTTTCAGCAGCATAAATATTGGCAAAAATAAATTCATTATCTACAACTTTGAGTCCATTTAACTTTGCCCTTACACTTTCCAGATCGTGATTGTATATAAACAAATCGCGCAAGGCATAATCAATTCTGTCTGCACAAAGATCTGGAATTTTTCTTTCCAGTAGTGAAAAATTTTCCGGATGTGCAACATTGGCAGGAATTTTATACTTACTTAATATCTGTTTAATTTCAGAGTCGATAATAATTTGTTCATGAAACTGTTCATGAAATTCGTGATTTTTATTTTCAAAAACAAAATCAATCACATGGGAAAAAGCTGTATGCGGTACATCATGAAGCAATCCGGCAATCTGTTCATCAAGTGATGCGCCAAATTTGCGAAGCAACAACATTACTCCGATGCAATGTTCATATCTCGACACGTCTTTCCAGGTAAATAAATATTGGGAAGCGCCTGCCTGATTAATTTTTTTTAAACGCTGAACCGGCTGAGAATGAATTAATTCCAATAAAACCGGTTCCTCAATTTTAACTTTTCCGTAAATTCTGTCAGTTACTATCATGGGCAGATAAAGTTTGTTTGATTCTGTTTAGAGTTTCTTTTTTACCTAAAATTTCAAGTGTTTCAAATAATGGCAAGCCGATTTTTTCTCCGGTTACCGCAAGTCGCAGTGACATAAAAGCATTTTTAATTTTAAAATCATTTTCTTTAACTATTTGTTCACAATTTTTGTGCAAAAATAATATTTGCCAATTTTCCAGTTTGTTTAATTTATCATCAAACTTGTGCAACATATTTTTTTGTTCTTTTGATAAAGTAATAGGCATAAATTTGATAAAAGGTTTTGCATAATGTACAAATTCTGTCAAAGTTTTCATCCGTTCGCGGGCCAGTGGCGCAAGTTTTGTAATTAATTCTTTATCAACCTTTGGAGTAAATTCTGTCAATTGTTTGACCAATTGTTCATTATTTAACATTTTGATATATTGTCCATTCATCCATTTTAATTTTTCAATATCAAAAATCGGAGCAGTAGTTTTGATATTTTCCAAACTAAAATGTTTTATCAAATCTTGAACTCCGAAAATATCTCTACCATCCGGCATACTCCAACTTAATGTACCGAAATAATTTAAAATTGCACTTGGTAAAAAACCATTTTCTCTATACCAGGATACCCAAACCGGATTTTTTCGTTTACTTAATTTACTTTTATCAGGATTTCTAAGCAGTGGGGTATGCGCATAAACAGGTTTTTGCCAACCAAAAAAATCATATAATAAAATATGTTTGGGAGTTGAGGAAATCCACTCTTCTCCCCTGATCACATGGGATATTTTCATTAAATAATCATCTACCACAACTGCCAAATGATAAGTAGGGAATCCATCGGATTTAAGAAGTACCTGATCATCAATTAATTTATTTTCAAAAGAAATTTCTCCGCGGATAAGATCATTAAATTTTGTAATGCCAGAATCCGGGACATTAAGCCTTACAACATATTTTTCTCCTGCTGCTATTTTTTTTTCTGCATCTTTTGGAGCTATTTTTTTACATAAACCATCATACATCGGAGGAACGTGTTTAGTTTGTTGTTCCTGACGCATTTTTTCTAATCTAACTGGCGCACAAAAACAATAATAAGCATGACCTTTTTTTATCAAATCAACCGCATATTTTTTATAAACAGTTAATCTTTCAGATTGACGATATGGACCATAAGGACCGCCTTTATCAGGTCCTTCATCGTGAGTGATATTTAACCATTTTAATGATTCTAAAATCCGTTTTTCTGCGCCACTGACCAATCTGGTTCTATCAGTATCTTCAATTCTTATTAAAAACTGTCCCTGATTTTTTTTGGCAAATATCCAATTAATCAAGGCTGTATAAGCATTTCCTATATGTAAATTTTCACCGGTTGGAGACGGGGCGATGCGGGTTTTCACTTTTATGTTCATACGCATTGATTCTAACACGACTAACATTTATACTCAATTTATAATGGCAACTTTGACTGAAACTGCGTATTACGCACGCAAATTTATTAAATGGGGGTCAATTGGCTTTGTAGTTTTTATTATTTTAAGACTATCGCTTATTGCTACTGTTGATTACATCAAAAAAACCTTCCCGCCACCGCCTTTGAAACCCAATTACGCTTTTGGCAAGCTTCCTCAAATAAAATTTGATGGCAGTGTTGCTTCAGCATCTGCTGATATCAAATACAGTCTGCAAACAGTTTCCGGAGGACTACCGAAAATACCAGATGCAGCTTATGTATATTTTATGCCTAAAAATAGGATAAATTTACTTTCTCTCTCCAA
>Ga0075613_132_pt2 | contig 5129 bp, 3 predicted proteins | sample RifGroA1_FD_68367 | JGI IMG/M metagenome (GOLD analysis project Ga0075613, IMG submission 68367) | Microgenomates (Gottesmanbacteria) bacterium GW2011_GWA1_34_13 | reverse complement strand
TAGTTCTTCAATAAATGCAACATGCACAGATCCTTCTCTTGTTATTACTAATTGGTGGTGGACATTTATCGGTGAAATCGAATTGACTGGAACAATTGCTGAAATTCCAAAATCACTTCCTATTTCAACACCGGTTCCATCTCCTTCTCCATCTCCTTCAATTTTTCCTACGCCTTCGCCAACATTTACTTTTTTAGATTTGAAAAATTTATTATTAAATTATATTAATGATCAAGATGAAACCTATCATTTTTTAGATGGAAAAGTTAATATGCTGGATGCTTCCTGGGTGATCAAGTGGATTCATTAATTAGCGTTTAGGAATTATTAGCGTATAGCGTTTAGTGATTAATAATAATAGTGAAAACTGCTTATTTCTGTTAAAATTGATTTAAGTTATTTATAAAATTTATATATAAATAAAATATTAAATAACCCTTGAAGCGTTTTTCGTGATTTTTCTTATGAGTGATAAAAGTGCGGAGACGGTCTTCTGATCCGAGGTTCCGCCTGATTATCACGAAGTTAGAAAAATAGAAAAACCCCTGCCTGCGCAGGCAGGTTCACTGGCTGTCTTTCTTTGTTTACTTTCTTCGGGCAAACAAGAAAGTAATAAAAACACATGAAAAATCAACTGCAACAAATTTTAAAATATATAATTTTCCAAAAATGGAAGATTGAGATGGATCCCAAAATAGAGATTCCTGAAGATCTGGTGCATGGCGACTATACAACTAATGTTGCCATGATATTAGTTAAGCAGTTAAAGACCAATCCTATAAAAATTGCAAATGAGATTAAAGATGAGTTATTAGTTCATAGTTCGAAGTTCGAAGTAGGAAGACCAAATCATTCTACTGACGAAAGTGGTCAGAAAGTATCAGTTGAACAGATTAAAAATATCGTATTACAGGATATAGATAAAATTGAAGTAGTTGCTCCGGGGTTCATAAATTTCTTTGTTTCAGCCTCAAAACTTAGCATTCAACTTGAACAAGTGCTAAAAATAAAAGAAGCCTATGGGAAAGCCCAAAACCAGCTATTTCATTCCAAATTAGACCAATTAGTCAAACCTGCCTCGCCGGCAGGCAGGTTAGACAAATTGGGAGATGCTTTGGATGAAGTCAATTCCAATCAGACAGGTGAAAGCTCGAAAGTCATGGTTGAATTTGCCCATCCCAATACCCATAAAGCCTTCCATATTGGACACTTAAGAAATATTACGACAGGTGAATCAATAGTTAGATTGCTAGAAAGCCAAGGAGCGAAAGTAATTAGAGCTAATTATCAGGGAGATGTAGGAATGCACATAGCAAAAGCCCTGTATGGAATTTTGCATAATCCGGAAATTAAAAAACAAGTTGAAACTTATTCTTCGAGCGACGAAACTTCAACCGTCATCCTGGAACGATCCGCCAGCTGGCGGAGAAGTGATAGGATCTCAAATAATGAGATTCTATCGTCCATGCCTTCGGCAGAACTCCAGAATGACAATGTGAAAGAAAAAGTAGAATTATTAGGTAAAGCATACACTGCGGGTTCAGACAAACAAGCTAAAAAAGAAATTGGTGAGATTAATAAACAAATTTATGCAGTCTTAAGTAGTCATGCTGAACTCCTGCTTGCGCAGGCAAGTGTTTCAGCATCTAGTTCAAACGAGATCCCGAAACGAGTTCGGGATGACAGAAATGATATTCTCGAACTATATCAAACTACTCGTCAATGGAGCTTAGACTATTTTTCTGATATATATAAACGGGTTTATACGCATTATGACCGTTATTATTTTGAAAGCGAAGTATTTGAGTCAGGCAAAAAAAATGTTCTGGAAGGACTAAAAAAAGGCATTTTTACAAGAAGCGAAGGAGCAGTGATTTTTCCGGGTGAGAAATTTGGTCTTCACAACCGGGTTTTTGTGACAGGAGAGGGCAATCCTACTTATGAAGGTAAAGATATGGGGTTGGCACCGCTTCAGTTTAATAAATATCATCCTGACTTGATTATACATATAGTTGGGCCGGAACAGGCAGAATATTTTAAAGTAGTATTTGAAGCTTTATATCAGCTAAATCCTCAAATGAAGAATAAACAATTTCATTTGATTTATGGATGGGTAAAATTGAAAAAAGGTAAAATGTCCAGTAGACTAGGTAATGTAGTATTGGGCGAATGGTTGATTGATGAAGCTAAGCAAAAAATATATAACATACTACAAAAAAATGAATCAAAAGATGATGTTAAAGCATCAAATAATAATGTCATCCTGAGCAATAGCGAAGGATCTTCTTATGATTTAGATAAAGATTCCCACCTGCCTGCCGGCGAGGTAGGTTTACACGGGAATGACAAGGGATTTGGTTATTCCGAAAATGAAAAAGAACAGATTGCCGAAACTGCAGCCATTGCAGCAGTCAAATATTCTTTCCTGAAAGTTTCCACTCAACAAGAGATAGCTTTTGATATAGAGGAATCAGTTAATTTTGAAGGAGACAGCGGTCCGTATCTGCTTTACACTTATGCCCGGGCAAAAAGTGTATTGAGGAAAAGTAACTTGTCATTTCGAGGTGTACGACCCGAGAAATCTAGTCCCGATGACATTCGGGACGTAAATATTTTACGCTCCGCTGGATCTCTCGCTTCGCTCGAGATGACATTTAATCCCGAAGAACTCACCATTCTTCGTCTCATTCATCAATTTCCGGAAATTGTCGCCAAAACTGCCCAAAATTACGCTCCCAATATCTTATGTAAATATCTGTTTACTTTAGCCCAGGCTTTTAATCTTTTTTACAATAAACACAGTATTTTGGGTAATACCCAAAATGAATTCAAAAATCCCTGCCTCGCCGGCAGGCAGGAAAATTCAAAAATCAAAAATCAAGAATCCAGATTTCGCTTATCATTAACTCAAGCAACTTCCCAAGTCCTCAAAAACGGCTTGTATTTATTAGGGATAAAAGTTTTGGAGAGAATGCATGGTGAATTGGTTGTTTAAAAATACGGAATAAGTATAACCGTGTGCATTCATATATTCGGGAACACTGTCAAAACGCTCTACGGTTATTTCAAAATCATTTGGTTTGAGACCAGCATTAGTTAAAGATTTGGTAATCGCTTCCGGATATTTTTCTTTTATTTGAGAATTAGTTAACGATTTTATATCAATATTAAGTTCCCGTGAGATTGTTAAATCAACATTTTCCGGATCAACTGCCATTTCCACAGTTCCATTTGGTTTTATGCGTTGGGCAGTTTCTTTGGCAATATTTGCTTGTTGTAATGGCTGTGGAGCTATGATTCTGGCTGCGTCAAATTTGAGGTTAATTGGAAGTGTTTCGATACCTGTACTAAAATGCATAACCAATGAACCATTTGGCAGTTTTTCGGAAACAGTGCTGGGAATAGGAAGGGAATTCTCTACAAAATACAGATCATCCGGTCTTAGTAATTTATCAGAGTCGACTGAAATAACCAGTGTTTTGCCTTTAGCGTCATTTCTGGCTGCCTGAATATATGGATCAGGTAAAGTATAAGGTCCTACATGTAGTTCTAACCGGTAGCCGAGTTTTCTGGCTAATTCTGCCAATTTTTGTATTTGTTCAGGTGTGACATCAGATTTAGAATAATCTAAATAAGGTAGAGCTTGTTGATCTTTTTTATTTCTTCCTTTAACTACTCTTACTTTATCTTTTTTATTTGGATCTTTATTTTCAGGCAATTGTTGGTTTAATTCATCAATTGCTTTTCGTAATTCTTCAGGTATGTATTGTAATCCTTCATTTAAATCTTGTTCAAGTGTAGTCTCGGCAAAATAAATTTCTCCTGTTTTTGATTTATCAGTTTGAGAAATATTTTTAACAGCTGTTGCATCTTTTACTAAAATTGTTTCTTTAACAATAATTTTTCCGTGTATTGTATCTACATATCGAAATCCGATTAATTTATTATCGGCATTTTTAATAGGCATCATTTGTGGGCCTTCAATTAATGCTTGTATTCCGCCGGTCATTTGACTGTTAACAACTGCTGTAGGCAGTAAAACGCCCCGTAATATCAATGTTGCAGCTTCAGCTGCAGAAATAGCAGCAGAGGCAGAAGAATAGACTCCGATTGCATTTTCACTTAATACTAGACCAGGGTAAGTGAGCGTTAAAGCTCCGGCAATGTTTACTTCCAAGTTATCTTTTTCAAAAGTTGGCGGAAGATTTTCAAATTCTACATAAATATATTGTTGATCAGCTGGTATTTCACCTTCTACAAAAGCACTTAATCCGGAATCAAAGGGTAAGGTTTCCCATCGGGGAGCGAAAGATGGTTTTTCTTGTGGAGATATGGGTGCGGGTGAGCATGCGGTTAAAGCCGCGGCAGCAGCAATTAAACCACTTTTTTTTAAAAAATCACGTCTGGTTAAATTTCCGTCAAATAATTTATTTAAAACTTTTCGTTCTGTCATACTTTTAAATAAAAAAGGCCTAAAAACGAGATTTGTGTCTTATTTTAGGCCAAAAAATAATTATACTCTTTTTATGTCTAAAAGTCAATACTATAAGCCATTTTGAGCTTCAGAATAAGCTTTTTTAAATAATTTACTATTTATTGAAAACTCAATATCCAATCGTGCCTTGGGGAATATATTTCAAATAGTCTTTCTTGACTATTTCTGATGATGAAAAATCCATGATGATAAAGGAATCTAATCCATGACCTTTGATGAGCACTTGACCATAAAGACAAACTTTTATTTTGCCGGAAAAATTAGGTTTACCGAGCTTATTTTTGGGTAATTGCTCCTTAGTAAACCAAGTAGGATGACGTGTTATTACAGGAATTTTTATACCATCGATATCAATTAGATGACCTTTTGTATAAACAGGTTCAGGAATAGGAAAAATTCTTTCTATAGTTTCAACAGGCATAAAATTGGTTTTAGCAGGTATTTACAGCTAGATTATAGCACTTGAAGTCACAAATGCAATATAAACTGATATAATCAGAAAGCAAGTTAAATTTTATGAATAATTCAAACATTAGAAACTTTCCTCCTTCGCTAAAGCTATGGAGGACGCAGTGCCATCATAATTTATGAACCAAACTAACATTAGAAATTTCGCTATCATCGCCCATATTGA
>Ga0075613_122_pt1 | contig 5171 bp, 6 predicted proteins | sample RifGroA1_FD_68367 | JGI IMG/M metagenome (GOLD analysis project Ga0075613, IMG submission 68367) | Microgenomates (Gottesmanbacteria) bacterium GW2011_GWA1_34_13 | reverse complement strand
ACTTGTGTTGTATCCATAGGCCCGCCTGCAGTTGCCTGATGCAACAGCATCTGGCGGGCAGGCAGTTTCAAATTTTATAATTCTAAAGAACTGAATTTAATTTAACATTTATACGTTGATGCGTCAATTGGTAAGCCGGGTAACTTTGCGGATAACGGTAGTTGTTTCTCCACCTCGATTTTTAGCCTCAATGACAATCGTATTATTTCCTAGGTCAAGATTTATATCTTTGAAAAACTTGCCATCGCTGGTAACTAAAATCGGTTCGTTATTTATGGTCAAAGTTGCATCTCTATCAGTGTCTCCATAAACAGATATTGATGGATTTTTTATAACTAACTCTTCTTTGGGACTAATTACCAAAAGAGGTGGTGGTGCATGCAAATCTTTAAATTGTTTATAAAAATAAACTGATAATCCGATTACTAATAAAACTACAAAACCCAAAATTGCTTTATTCGGAGTAAGTTTAACTTCATCTGTCAAAGGCTCTTCGATAATCTTTGGTTGTTGTTTTTTTATCTGCGCATACTGACGTCTGAATAAGGCTAAAATGGTAGCGCTTTTGAGCGATAAAAACTCACTGTAATTTTTGATAAAACCCTCAATATAGGGAGATGGGGGTAATTTATTGAAATCATCTGCTTCAATATGGGTAACATGTCTGGCACGGATTTTGGTGGCTTTTTCTACCTGTTCCAAAGTAAATCCTCTTTTGAGCCTTTCATCCTGTAAAATTTGGCCGATTGTCCGCATAATATTCCGCTTGTCTAATTAGACTAATTTGTCTAATTTGAGAAAGTTTTATACTTAAGAAGTGTTTGTTGATTCCGTTGTTTGAGCTGGAGCATTCATTTGCGCAAAATATTCATCTGGATTTCTAACCAGCACATCTCTGGGTTTTGCTCCGTCTCCTGCTCCAACAATCCCAGCCTGTTCCATTTGATCCAAAATCCTCGCTGCTCTTGCATAACCTACTGATAACCTTCTTTGTAAAAGTGAAGCTGATGCTTTATCATACTGACAAACAGTTCTGACAGCATTTTCAAACAAAGCATCTTTTCCATCAGCTCCGGTGGTTCCCCCTGAACTTTTTTTCCAAGCTGAAACCGGAATACTTGTGACTTCTTTTGTATATTCAACAGGTGCGTTTTTTTGCTTTAAGAAAGTGACTAATTTTTCAACTTCTTTTTCTGAAACATAAGTTCCTTGTATGCGGGTTGGTTTGGCCTGTTCAGGCGGAATATATAACATATCACCCCGGCCTAATAATTTCTCAGCCCCGGGCATATCGATAATGACCCGGGAATCTATCATGGATGTGACGTTAAATGCGATCCGGCAAGGAATATTAGCTTTGATAAGACCGGTGATGACATTTACTGACGGCCTTTGCGTGGCAATTACCAAATGAATTCCTGTAGCTCTTGCCATTTGAGCTATTCTACAAATTGCTTCTTCAACTTCAATCGGAGCAAACATCATCAAATCCGCCAACTCATCAACTAAAATCACAATATAGGGTAAAGCTTGAAAACCGGATGCTTCATTGAATGAATCTATATTTCTTACGCCAATTTCAGCAAATAATTTATATCTGCGTTCCATTTCTCCTACTGCCCATTTCAATGCTGACAATATTTTATCAACTTCAACAATAACAGGCGTCAATAAATGCGGAATACCGTTATACCCAACTAACTCCACTCTTTTTGGATCGATTAAAATTATTTTTACTTCTTCAGGTGTGGCTCTGTATAAAAGCGAACAAATCCAGGAATTGACTAAAACTGATTTACCTGAACCTGTCGTACCGGCAATCAAAACATGGGGCATTTTGGCAATGTTAGATGTCAAAGGATTACCTGACACATCAAGCCCCAATGCCACAGTGAGTTTGGATTTGGCCAGTCTCATATTGTCTGATTGCAGCATAGTTTTCAAAGTTACAAATTCCAAAGATCTGTTGGGAATTTCAATACCGACTAAATTTCTACCCGGAATCGGGGCTTCAATTCTTATTTGACCAGTAGGAGCTGACAGAGCAAGTGCCAAATCATTTGAAAGCGCTGTAATTTTGGAAATTTTTGTACCCTTTGCAATATCCAAAGCATATTGAGTAACTGCCGGACCTAAATTCACCTCTGCCACTCTTGCCTGTATCCCAAAACTATCCAAAGTTGCTTCAATAATATCTGCACTTTTTTTAAGATCCCCTCTGTCTGCTTTGTGAGTTGAGGCATTTTCCAATAAATTAATCGGTGGATATTCCCAAATAGTATTGCCGTTTGTTTTTGGCGGATTTACCACTAATTCTTTCCCTAACGCATCGGCAATTTTTGGCGGTTGTTTGATCACCGGCCCCGTCTGCTGTGGATTTACTGCAGGAGGCATCATCGGTCTTCTTGTATCCTGTCCGCCACCTTTTATCTGCATTGGCATTTTTGCATTGGGAAAAATGCCTTTTTTATCATCTTTCTTTTGAGACTCTCCACTACCTTTGAAAACCTGTAAAATCACGCCAAATGCTTGCGCTACAATATTGACTGCCTTATCCAAAGACGTGTTTAACATCACTACAAATCCGATCGCCATTACTAAAATCATTATTAAAGAAGTACCGGGGGAAGTTATCAACATCGTCATTTCATTCCACAGCAAATTGCCGACTTCTCCACCCTGACCTAAAACAATAATTGGTCCAGTAATCAAAATTGAACCGATTGATAGATTAGGTTTGGATAAAAATGTTTTTGACCCTAATACTAACAGGCCTAAAAAAAATAAATTAAAGGGTAATAAATATATGCCAAAGCCAATTTGCGCATAAAGTAATGTATATAATTTGGTTAACAATTGACCCTGTCTTCCCCATGACAGAAAAATCAAACCAGCAGCACCTAAAAGCAGCATGGAAAAAATTGAATACAGCGTTTGTTTTTTTAATTTAAATTTGCGTTTGCCTCTGTGAGCAATAAATCTGCGTCTAGCCATAAAAAGATAATAAATCCTAAACTCTAAATCCTAAATTCTAAATAATTTTTTGAATTTAAAATTTGTGGTTTTTTTAGAGTTTAGATTTTTGTATTTACCTGCCCGCATTGCTTGCGCAAAGCGCTAGCAGGCGAGGAGTTTTTGTGCTTAATCAGTATGGCACAGCTTAAAAATTTTTGCAACCGAAATGTACTATTGCAATCGCATATAACTCATGTAATAATAAAAATCCAAAAAATTTATTTTATTTTTTAAAAAAATTATTATGACTGATAATATAAAAGATCCAATTGAAGAAGCAGAAATCGTGGCAGAAACTCCTAAAACTGTTAACCCTTCTCCGCCACCCGTAGCTGCTTTTGATATTGCCGCTTACAATGCCACACTTGAGATAGTCAGGAGAAGAATTGGGATTTTGGAAAAAGCCAAAGGACAACTGAAGAAACTTAAAGAAATGTATCAGGATATTTTCGTCAATGATGCCAAATATAACCAAGAGGATAAATTGGTCAAAGAAGCCATGAAAAAACGCAAAGACGTGCAATCTCAACTGGCTCATCGACCCGAAGCAGCAGATTTAAACGGTAAAATTAAAGATTTAAGTGAACAAATAAAAGATAACGAAGCTTCACTTTCTGATGAACTCATGGAATATTACAAAACCGCAGGAGTAACGGAAATTGAAGATGAAAACGGCCAAGTACAGGAATTTACCATCGTTATCCGCCTCAAACCTAAAAAAAGAGTGGAATAGCTTAAAATAATCTCCTGCAAAGCAGAGGATCTGGCTTTGCCAGACAATCATCTAATCAACTAATAAATTTTATTGTATTACTTTTGTTTCCCTACAAAAAATTATTGCCTGAGCGTAGTCGAAGGCTATCCTTGATATAACCCTTCGACTCTTCCGCCAGCTGGCGGATTCGCTCAGGGAATAAAATGTACAGAAGTTTAAATTATATTTTTTCATCTTTTTTCTTCCTGGTATAATACCTTTATGATCATCACAAAGAAATCTCCATTTACTAAAGAAGAAATTATTCAGTTGCGTGAAAAATTTGATGTTTATATAAAAACCGTGATCGATGTTGATCAAAAAATCTGTTCAGCAGGTTGTGATCGGCATTTTGAATCAGAAAAAATTTTACTTGAACAAGGAGAAAAACAGAAAAATCTTTGGGGTGGAGGTATAGATTTAGAAACTAAAACAGTAGATTGTAATTCATTTATAAATATCCGCCCATCACAAAAAAATACCAGTAATGAAATACAGGATCCAGTTTTAAGACAAAACTTTGAAAAATTATCTTTTTTTAATATTATTTTCTAAATATGACAAATCAAATAATACTTGCATCACTTGCCATGGATCTAAAAAGGGCAGCATTAGGATTAAATCGAAAATCTTACCCAATGGCTCAACGGTTTTTACTGGAAGCGATCAAAAGAAAAAAAGAATTGAATCAACAAACTCTATTACCTTATATTAAAGAAGTATTAAATCAAATAGAACAACTTCCCAATCGCGACATAAATCATCAATCAGAAGATGCGTTAATGTATAGCACTCTTATCCAAAATTATGCTGTTAATAATAAAACATAGTATAATCGCCTCATGAAATCCCAAATAACTATTCAAAATGCAACTTTGGAAGATATTGACACTATTTGGCGTTGGGGAGAAGAAAATTGGGAAATGTGGCAAAATCCTGAAGATAAATATTACCCAAAAGAACAATTAATCAAATGGTTTTCTCAACCTGATAATTGTTTATTACTTGTGGCTCGAGATGGCAAAAAAACTGTCGGAATGTGTTTATCTTATATTCTAAATACTTGGGTTTTGATTGACGGTCTGTTTGTAGAAAAAGCCTATCGTAAACAAGGTCTTGCACAAAAACTTTTCCAAGAAACTGAAAAACTGCTCAAAGAAAAAAATCATCATTTACTAGGATTATTGGTTCATGAAAATAATTCCTATGCTTTAAATTTTTACAAAAAACAAGGTTATAAACAAGGTTTCAAATTTCACTGGATGAGTAAAGAATTGAAGGATATAAAATGAATAAAATACTACAAGAGGATGCAAAATATATTGGCCGTGACTTCCCTGCTGAACTTATTGAGTATTCAAAAACTCAAGGAAGTTTTGTTTATGATGCAAAAGGAAATAAA
>Ga0075613_130_pt1 | contig 5286 bp, 4 predicted proteins | sample RifGroA1_FD_68367 | JGI IMG/M metagenome (GOLD analysis project Ga0075613, IMG submission 68367) | Microgenomates (Gottesmanbacteria) bacterium GW2011_GWA1_34_13 | reverse complement strand
TTGTGACAGATATGTTGATTCAAGTGTGGCATATCAGGGTTATGGGAGAAAAATTGGGGCTGAGGAAATCAGTAAACTTAATCAATTGGCAATTAACGGTGCAATTCCTGATTTATCAATATTTTTAGATATTTCTCCGGAATTATCACTCAAAAGACGTTTAAAATCCAATAAAGTCAAAGATCGTTTAGATTTACAACAAAAAGATTTTTACGAGAGAGTTTATCAGGGTTATAAAAAAATTGTAAAAATACATTCAAATAGATATGAAGTGATTGATGCCAGTAAATCTATTGAAACTGTGGCTTCATTAATTTGGAAAAGAGTAAAAGAAGAATTAAATAAACGCAACTAAACGATTTTAAAGCAACTACCAGCCTCGACTCCGGGAATCAAGTTATCAAAACATATCATTATTCATCAATTAATAATTCATAATTTTCATAGTTGGTTTTGAAGTTTTCAACAAAAGATTCGTAAGAGAGATTTTTATTAGTTTTGGAAAAATAATTTAATATTGTTTGCGGCTTAGTTATTACAGAAAAATATTTACTTAAATAATCTTTATATGAAGAGTATGGGTAATGACGAATTTGATTCCGGGAATCCTGTGGATTCCCGGAATCTGGGATCAAACTTAAAGGATTTCTATGAATATAAGCAGAAAGTTGTAATAAATACTCGTCATTTTCAACAATCTTAGCTTTAAACCTGCCTTGATATAAAGGTCCAACACGTCGATATTTCGTATTAAAATATTTTGCATATGCAAGTTGCAATACATTCATGAATAAGGCTATTGAGGATGTGTCTTCTTGTTTAAGAAGAAAATGAAAGTGATTAGGCATCAAACAAAAACATAAAATAGAGATATTATATTTTTGAAAATATTCCTGAGTTCTTTTTAAAAACTTAAGATAATCACGTTTTTCTAGAAATATCAATCTTTTTTCAGATCCTCGATTATAAACGTGATAATAAAAACCTTTCTCAAATACTATATTTCTTAAGGGCATTATTTTAAATATCTCACGCATGACTCCGGGAATCAAGCGTAATCAAGCGTAAAGAATTTCCTCATTGACACATAATTACCATTCTGGTTAAATAATTAAAAAGCACCAAGAAATTTGGCGCTTTTGTTTTTTTCATACAGCTCTTGCTGATACGAAGTGAAGCATAGAGATGTATGACCCTCCGTAGCTTTTAGCTAAGGACGGGTCTCAAGTAACGAATATCTTCCGCCTTCAGGGCAGATAAAATTTCTTAGATATTCACCAAACCCGCTAAACAGCGGGTTTTTGCGTTTTAAAGGAAAATATAATTTTTTATTATTTAAATTTATGATAAAAGAAATTAGACCAGCAATAATAAATGGTAAAAAACCTAGTTGTGATTTTTGTAATCCGCATTTATCTCCTGGAGGTAAGCATTTCTTAGAATATGGTCCAAATGGACGATTAGATTTAGCTCCATTAATTGACACAGAACATATGTTGGTATTGCCTGATATTTTGCCTGTAAATCCAGATGGTCATGCAATACTTATTCCAAAAGCGCATATATTATCACTGGCTCAATGGGATGGATTTTCAGAAGAGACCGGTAAATTGATTTATCAAGTTGAAGAAAAATTAAAATTTCCATTAACCATTTTTGAACATGGAGGAGTTAGTGAAATAGGTAATACGCATCAATCTAAAGTACATGCGCATATGCATTTAATAGCTAATAGACAAGACTTTAATATTATAGAATTGATGAAATATTTCTTTAAAAATAAGGGAATATTTTGGCAAGAAATTGCACTTACTGATTCATCACCTCCGCGAAATTTAAGACATTTATTTCAAGGAAGAGGTTATATATATGTACAGCAAGGTAGGTCAGCACTGATTGCGCATGAAAATGGAACTAAATTTCCATCTCTTGTTACGCAAGGTTTAACTAGTGTGATATATTCAAATAGAGAATTAAACTGGAAAACTATCTCGAAAGATTCGGAATTAGCCAAATTATCAATACAGAGAATTGTAGATATTCGTAAAAAGTGCCAATTATGAAATGCATAATTTGTAAATTTAATTATAAATACGAAACTGTATATTTTGAAACAGAGAATTTTATTTTTTTTGAAGCAAAACCTCCGATTGTTGTAGGTCATGCATTACTTGCTCCCAAAATGCATATTCGAACAGAAATAGAAATCCCAAAAAATTATATTGAAGAATATAATCTAGTTAAAATTAGAGCATATAAACTGATTACTAAAAAATATAAATATGCTCCACTGATTTTTATCAATCCTCCTCAACAACAATCAGTAAAACATTTTCATATTAATTATGTTCCGGGAATTTTTGGAATTTCAGGAGTAAAAAATGCATTAACTGCAGTACTAAACAATAAGTAATTTTTTACCTATTGCAAATATTTTTATAAATTACTATATTAAATTTAATTAATATTACCGTCATTTTGAGCGTAGCGAAGAATCTATTTATAATTAATTATTAAGATTCCCGTTTTCCTGCCTGCGCAGACAGGCGCGGGAATGACAAGATGATTATAGAGATCCTTCGGTTGATACCTCAGGATGACAAAAAGAAAAACCTCTATGATCTGATAAATTTGACTTCTTATTAATAATTCTGTATTAACTTATTATTGTTCGAGTTTGTCAATTGACAAACGAGAACTACCCAAAATAAACTTCTCGTCCGATACGCATCGGACTCGAAGAATAAAGAAAAAAAATATGATCAACACTAACTTAAAAAAAACAGATCCGGAAATATTTAATTTAATCAAACTCGAAGAACAACGCCAGAAAGAAGTTCTGGAAATGATTCCCTCGGAAAATTATACGTCACGCGCGGTGATGGAAGCATTAGGAACAGTTTTAACCAATAAATATTCTGAAGGTTATCCACACAAAAGATATTATCAAGGCAATAAAGTGATTGATGAAATTGAAGATTTGGCTATTGATAGAGCGAAAAAATTGTTTAGAGTACCATATGTCAATGTTCAGCCATTATCGGGTTCACCAGCTAATGAAGCAGTTTATTTAGCATTGTTAAATCCGAAAGATAAAATTATGGGAATGGCTTTAGCTTTTGGTGGGCATTTGACGCATGGAGCGCCTTTATCAATATCGGGAAAATTTTATACATCAATTCAATACACTTTAGGAAAAGATGGGTTGTTAGATTTTGCTGCAATTGAAAAACAAGCTTTAGCGGAAAAACCCAAGATTATTGTTTGCGGTTTTACCGCTTATCCAAGAATTATAGATTTTAAAAAATTTACCGAAATTGCTGATAAAGTTGGAGCATATTTAATGGCAGATATTTCTCATATCACAGGATTGATAATTGGTAAGGTGCATCCCAGCCCATTTCCATATGCACATATTGTCACCACCACAACTCATAAAACATTAAGAGGACCTAGAGGTGCAATGATTATGGTTACTGATAAAGGATTGCATAAAGATCCTGATTTACCTAAAAAAATTGATAGTGCAATTATTCCAGGAATGCAGGGAGGACCACATGATAATCAAACTGCAGCTATCGCGGTTGCTTTGAAAGAAGCAGGAAACTCAGGATTTAAAAAATATGCTCAACAAATTGTTACCAATTCCAGAGTTTTAGCTAAAGAATTGATCAAATATGATTTTGATTTAGTTAGCGGAGGAAGTGACAATCATTTAATATTGATTGATTTGAAAAAAAAGCAAGTAAATGGAGCAGTTGCCGCATATGCTTTGGAAATTGCCGGAATTGTATTAAATAAAAATGGCGTACCTTTTGACACTCAACCGCCTTTTTATCCGTCAGGAATTAGACTTGGAACACCGGCGATCACTACCCGGGGAATGAAGGAAAAAGAAATGCTAAAAATTGCCAAATGGATAAGTCTTGTTGTTGAAGAAATCAAAGAATTTAAACTACCTGAAAATAAAGATGCCAGAAAATTATTTATGAAAGATGTAAGGCAAAAAATCAGACAAAATCAAAAACTTGGGAAAATTGCTCAAGAAATTAAATCCATGTGCCGTAAATTCCCTGTACCATAATCTCAAAGTAATCTCAAAGCTAAGCTTTGATTCTAGAAGGATTGTTAAACAGGTCTATTTACAACTTGTATTTTGTTCTATATAATACCTCTATTACTCACATCTGAAATTTCTTCCTCTCTTAAATAGAGTATCAGATGGACGATCAAGGAAGATACGCAAATATCAAGCACCGGCGTATCGGTGCTTTTTTTAAATGTAAAAAATAGTCATCCTGAACTCATTTCAGGATCTAATTAAACGAGATACCGAAACCCTCCTTCGTTAAAAACTACGGAAGGGTGAAACAAGTTCGGCATGACAATAGAAAATTATTTTAATATACGAAATTAATATTAGTATCATTAGTATTCATTCGTATATTAGCATCGATACATTATGCAAGACGTTACACTTAAACAATTACTTGAAGCAGGTTGTCATTTTGGTCATAAAGCTGAAAGATGGCATCCTAAAGCTGACCAGTTTATTTATCAAAGACGGGAGGGTATCCACATCATTGATTTAGCCAAAACCAAACAAGGATTGAAAAAAGCTGCCGAATTTATCAAAGATTTAGCCAAGCAAGGCAAAACTGTGCTTTTTGTGGGCACCAAAAAACAAGCAGCGGCAATTATCAAAGAAGAATCTTTAAGGGCCGGAACTGCTTTTATTTCCAAACGCTGGATTGGTGGATTTTTGACAAATTGGGAACAAGTGCATAAAAATCTGGAAAAAATCCGTAATTTAAAGAACGAACAGGAAAAAGACATCTGGAAAAAATATCCTAAACATGAAAGAGTGAAATTAGGCAGATATTTAGGCCGTTTGGAAATGTTCTACGGCGGAGTATTGTCTTTGATGGATTTGCCTGATGCGGTATTTGTAATTGATATCAAACGCGAAGACATTGCAGTTAAAGAAGCCAGAAAACAAGGTATTCCAATTGTTGCCATGGTGGATACCAATTCAGATCCGACAGCTATTGAATATGTTATTCCAGCCAATGATGATGCAGTAGGGTCAATAAAATTTATCGTAAATTATTTAGCCAGTGCATTTTTGGAAGGTAGACTGGAATTTGAGAAGAATAAGATACCAGTCGTGAAGATGACAGACGGAAAGATTAAAGACCTTAAAACTGTAGTAACAAAGAAAGTTGAACCGATAAAAACTGTAATTGTTGAAAAAAATAAACCCGCTGAAGTGAAAAAAATAGAAAA
>Ga0075613_123_pt1 | contig 5462 bp, 5 predicted proteins | sample RifGroA1_FD_68367 | JGI IMG/M metagenome (GOLD analysis project Ga0075613, IMG submission 68367) | Microgenomates (Gottesmanbacteria) bacterium GW2011_GWA1_34_13 | reverse complement strand
TTCTGAAATTGAAGCATAATAGGTTCGGAGGTCGTCCGTCAGGTGAACCCAAGATGATTTGAAACTTTTTAAGAAAGATTTTTCAGTGAGTTTGAAAGTTGAGAGAATTTGGAGAAAAATTTATTTTTTATTTACCGTGTGTTTTATTTCCTCCAGCATTTGATGAGCTACTTCCAGGCACTTGTCCCCGTTCATCTCTTGATGGATTGACATTATTGCTATTTCCAGGATCACAACCTTCAGGACCGTTGCCTCTTCCTTGATTGCATGGTTTTTTTGTGGGTGGTGTTGGTGTGCTAGGTGGAGTACGTGTTACAACAACAGGTGGAGTAAGTGTTACAGGTGGAGTTGGTGTTTGTTGAGTTGTCTCATTTGGGCCACCAGGTTCAGAAGATGTATTTGTTTTTGATTTTTCCTGTGCTTGTCCTACTGGAATTAATCTTCCACCATCAGCATTTCTCTTGGTTCCGTCTGTATTAAAAGCTTTTACTAGTTTATCATCCCTGCCTGTATCATTAACATCAGGAGTGGTGCTTAATACATATACCTCAACTCTTTGTTTTCCACTTTTTTGATCGAACAAAATAACAAATAAAGCAGAATTTCTTATATCTTGTGTGGATAAAGTTTGAATTTGATCGTTTGTTAATTGTGAAAATGTTACTTTTGTTACTTGTTCAGGTTGATGACCATCAAATAGTTGTGTTCCTAAATATGTTTCATTGGTTTCAAGTTTAGTCCACTTCCCATTTTTATCAAATTGTTCATCAGTAATTCCTAAATCTGCTTTCATCAATGCGATTCTATGATTGACAGTTTGATGATCATTATAGTCAACTCTCATTGCCGTCATCTCTTCAGCGTATTTTTCAAGCACTTTCGGTAAATCCTCAATAGAAGTCACTGCACTACCTCTGTGTATATTATCTTTGCCCATACTAAATAATGGTCCATGTTCTTTAAATCCATCTTTTGTCATTTCAGCCATTGACGATAAATCTTCTTTAGTAAAACCCAAACCTTGAGGTGTTTGGGGGTGCTGGATATCAAAATCCAATTCTCTTTTTCGAATTTCTCCGTCTGGAAGCGGTTTTAACAGTTGAGCCATGGTTCTATTTCTTTTCCACAATAAAGGATCTGTTGCAGCTTCTTGCCACTGCCCTATATATGTTCTTAAATCATCTGGAGACACGAAATTAATTTTCCCTTCAAATCTTTTTACCAGAAAATTTCCATGCATAGGGTGACCTGAAATTTGATCGCTTAATTTTTCACCGATTTCAGGATTTTTCGGCATATTGATGTATGCAGAAAAGTCTGGTAATTGTGCTATCTTTGGAAGAACAAAAAAGCTAACAAAGCTTGCTTCGGCTGATTTTTTGACCTTTTCTAGGAATTGACGTCTTGAATATAATTTCTCCATAAAACTGAGACATTATATATAACTTACTTATATAAGTCAAGAATAAGATGTTGGTTTGAATGTTTATTATGATTTAAAGAAGAACTCATTTTACTGTGTTATAATTTAAGTATGGATGAGTCCACTATTTTTTTAAATTCTTCTGTGCCTAAAAATGAAGGTAAAAACGGTGATTCTTTGATTCCTGTATCGAAATTTTCTCCGTTTATCAATAAATTTCTTGAAGAACGGGAAAAAGTATTAAAAATCTTTCATCAAGGCGGAGATACTATCAGGGTCAGTGAAATTTTAGGTTCAATAGCTCATTTATACGAACGAATCAGAAATGTAGTTGAATATAAAGGTGAACATGTTTTGCGCAGAAATGCTATTGAGAGAATTTTAAGAAGATTACTTTGGGAACATGCAGGACGGGATACGCAAAAAATTGCTCAGGTTTTACTTCGGGAATTGATTTGGGCTAGATATTTGCCTAATGATGAAGTGCCAAGGAGTAAAGGGCAAAATATCGCCAAAATTATTGATAAATATTTATACTTTTTAGACAGATTGGCCAATAAAAATTCGGGAAGTGCTTTATCTAAACACCGTAGTTGGATTTGGGGAATTGCCTCATGTGAAATTGAAGAAGCAGTTGATCCATCAAACCGTGACGCATACATCAATCTCATGTATAGTTGGTTTACAACATATTACAGATGGAAAGATGCCAAAGTTACAGACAATGATAAAGAAATTCAAATATATCTAGCCATACACCGTGCTTTGGCAAAGTCAGATGATGAAATAATGCGCTATCATTTGCTAATCAAAATTTATCCTAACTGGGTATCAGCAGATAAGACAGTAGTTGATGACGTAGTAGGTAAATTTTATTCCATTCACGAGGCGATTGAAAAATATCTGCATTATCCTGATAGATTTAAGTTATATAGAATTGTTCAGCGTCAGATAGCTCCTTTTGAAATATTTAAAACTTTAGTCAGTCAAGAAAAAAATCAAATCAGAAAAACTATTGATGATCAAATTCAATTTGAATTAAAGATTCATGAAATATGCAGGGTAAAATATTCTCAAATTAAGCAAAAAATAAATCGGGGAATTTTAAGAAGCATTATTTATATATTTATTACCAAAGTAGCACTGGCGCTGCTAATTGAAATTCCATACGAAATCTATAAATTCGGTCATTTAAATTATATTCCCATCGGCATAAATATCATTGTTCCTCCAACCATGATGTGGTTAGTTGGTTTAACCATCCGTCCGCCAACAGAAAGCAACACTCTAAGAATTTTAACAAAATTAAATTCTGTGGTTTATTTTAATCCAAACCCTTCAATTACTGATTTTTCACTAATTCATATAAAACAGGAATCATTATTAACTAATATTTTTGCCCTGATATATCTACTGTTATTTATTTTAGTCTTTGGAGGTTTAACTTATTTGCTTATGTTAGCTCATTTTGACATCGTAGGAGTAGTGATCTTTTTTGCATTCTTATCTTTAGTTTTATTATTCGGTTTCCGGGTAAGATACACATCATCTGAATTGAAAATTACTTCTGATAAAGAAAGTTTTATTGGCTATATTTTTAATAATTTAACCATGCCTCTTTTAAGTACCGGAGTTTATTTGTCCAAAGGTTTGGCAAAAATAAATTTTATTTCAGTTATTTTAGATTTTTTAATCGAAGCGCCTTTAAAAACCATTATTCAGGTGATTGAAGAATGGACCTCTTTTATGAGAGAAAAACGCGAAGAAGTAGTTGAACTTCCAGAACAATAACTTACAAGATTCTTGATTATAGATTCTAGATTCCTGATTGATTATGTACGCCCGAGAGGAGTTGAACCTCTAACCTCATCGTCCGAAGCGATGCGCTCTATCCAGTTGAGCTACGGGCGCGATAACCAATTTTCAATTATAAATTTTCAATTTTTATTCAATTTTAAATGGTTAAATTTTAAAAAATTAAAACATTGATTTGTCATTTGAAATTCGTCATTAATCATTAATTTTTATAATCATTATTCGTTATTCAGTTTTACGTTTGAGTTGGTACCAGCTTGCTTTTGTTTTACCCAATTTAATTAAAATATCTTTATCTACCAAATTATGCAATAGAGATTGGGCTTGTTGTCTTGATACCTGCAAATGTTTGACAACATCAGAGGTTTTTACCTGTTTAAGTTCCAGAACAATTTGCAAAACATCTTCTTCCCTGTGTGATACCAATACCCGCTTGTCCCCCTTAATTGCTTCGATCCTTCTTTCTGTGACATCCTTGATTCTCTCTAAAGCAGCTTTAAGAGAAAATGATATGCCTTCAAGAAAATATTCCAGCCATTCAGTTTTGGATCCAGTATCTGCTGTGTGTAATTTATCACTGTATTCTAATCTGTCAATATCATAATAATCATCCAAAATAAAATATTTGGTGACTTCATAACCGTGCAAAAGCAAATAATAAGCAGTTAGTAATCGGGTGACTCTACCATTGCCGTCAGTAAAAGGATGGATATAAGCTACCTGATGATGTAAAATGCCTGCCTGAATGAAAGGATTGAGATCAGAAGGTTGATTTATGTAATTAAAAAGTTCCTCCAAGGAGGCTCTGATTAAAGGAGCCTTATGAAATGGCGGGTCATGCTTAACTACCAGTCCTATAGCCCCACGATGCCCTACAATGACCTTCTGATTGCGGAATAACCCAGGTTGTTTGGCATCTATTCTGTGCATTACCAACCGGTGTAGATCCAATGCTAGCTTAATACTTAAAGATTTATGCTTTTTAGCTTCAACAGAGATATGATTTAGAGCTTGGAAGTAGTTTTTGACCTCCAGTTCTGATTTGTTGGTAGGAATTGCGTCTCCTAACAAAATATTAGTCACTTCTCTTTGAGACAAGGGGTTGCCTTCAATGCTGGTTGAATAATGCGTGGCTAGAATCTGGTTTTCTTCGCTTAATTTAAGGCTAAGCGATGGAATCAGTTTTTCCGAGATCAATTGACCATAAAGCCTTTCGATAAGAGTTAAATGATTTATGAGGGAATTGGTGTAAGTAAATTGAGGTTTAAACATGTATTGATTATATCAATTGTCAACCTTTTTGTCAAGTTAATTGTAATTAAATAGATGTATACCCGGATCTGAGTTGTTTTCTTAATTGTAAAAATGAATTTTTGGCAATATGAAAAATTGTTATCAATTCCTGCAATTCAGGATTTTTTATCGCTGCGCGAATCAGTTCTTGATGGGTTCTAGCAGTAAAATCTTTTTTTACGTGATTCCAGGTAAAATTTCCATCTATATCGGAAAAAGGTATTGATCTGACGCTTTCAAAAACCTGATGCAAATAATCCTCTGATAATGTAGTTTTAGATTTTATTTCTAATACTCTTTCTCTATATTCTGAATTAAATAATTTTAATAAATTAGGGTGTATTAATCGCCCATAATCGAATTCTGTTTTAAAAACCAGATAAAAAAGCAAGCCTAATTGCTCTAACCTTTCTGATTCTGAAAAATATTGGTTTGTTGCACTATTTTCTTTATTTGATTTAGACATATTTAATTTATGATCTGTAGAAACTGCAATTATACAGTATTTGATGGATTTTTGAAGTTAAACTGTGAATTATCTTCAATAGTTAAAACAAATTTAAAAAAAATAAAGTCAAACACAGATGTTTAATAAACATGTTTACACTGGTTACGATAATCATTTAATGTTCAAAGAATATCGGGAGAAGTGTGAGCCTTATGTAACAGATCTCGAACGCTACCTGGCTAGATTCTATCAGACTTTCAACATATGGATTACGCTTCTAGCTACACTTAATTTGTATTAACCAAAGTAATATAAAAAAGAATTATATTCTTAAGAAGTTTTCTTATATACCTTATCAATTAATATATCTGGATGAATTATTGATGAAGAATGTGTTCCTTTTAACTTGATGATATTTAAACCAGCTTGTTTAAATTCTGGTATTCTGCGATGGCTTTGAGTTAACTGATCATGATTATATGA
>Ga0075613_131_pt1 | contig 5627 bp, 7 predicted proteins | sample RifGroA1_FD_68367 | JGI IMG/M metagenome (GOLD analysis project Ga0075613, IMG submission 68367) | Microgenomates (Gottesmanbacteria) bacterium GW2011_GWA1_34_13 | reverse complement strand
CAGAAATGTTAACCATGTTGGTAGATGACGGTGATACGGTAGAGTTAGAAAAAGCATTGGAAAAAATGGAAATGAAGATATTTTTGGGTGGGGAATATGATCGCAGTAATGCAATTTTGGCAATCCATGCAGGTCAAGGGGGAACAGAAGCAATGGATTGGTCATCGATGTTGTTTAGGATGTATACTAGGTATATTGAAAGAAAGCAGTGGTCGTGGGAAGAAATTGATCAAACTTTGGGAGATGAAGCTGGAATAAAAAGTGTTACCATAACGGTAACCGGCTTATTTGCATTTGGGATGCTCAAAAGTGAAGCTGGAGTTCACAGATTAGTCAGACAATCACCTTTTAATGCAGATAAACTTAGACAAACATCTTTTGCTTTGGTTGAAGTATTACCAGTGATAGAAGATACGGAAACTGTTGACATAAAAGAAGAAGATTTAATTTGGGAATTTTTTAGGTCGGGCGGTAAGGGCGGACAAAATGTAAATAAAGTATCAACAGCAGTAAGACTAAAACATAAACCTACGGGTATTATTGTGACCTGTCAGGAACAAAGATATCAAGGCCAAAACCGGGAAAATGCTTTAAAAATATTACGGGCGAAATTATGGGAAGTTGAAGAAGAGAGAAAACTGACTGCTCAAAAAGATTTGCGCGGTGTTTATAAAAAACCCGGATGGGGAAATCAAATCAGGAGTTATGTATTGCATCCTTATCATATGGTTAAGGATTTGCGGACTGATTATGAAACTTCCAATACGGACAGCGTTTTGGATGGCGACCTAGATAAATTTATAGAAAGTTATTTAAAAAAATTTGCAAAATCTAAATAAAAATTTTATGCTTAAATAGTAGGAGGTAGTTATGTTAAATACAAAAACTGTAGTCGAGGTCAAAACCAGAACTACCCCAATTGTAAAGGAGTTTGAACCGATGAAGGAAACTAAATTAACAGTGAATTTGCCGGTAATTTTTACAGTCGCATTTATTATTATATTAGGTGGTATTTCAGGTTATGTATTGGCTAATGGTAAAAGCGGCGGTAAAACAGGAAATGCAATTACTAGCGGTAAAACTGCTCAGGGTTTAGCAAAAATCGTGGGTGTTCAAGATGAAAAAACATTTAAAGACAATGCTGAAGGAGTTTTAAGAGAAGGGGGAATTGATAGTGAAGGAAGTCATCATCTGGAAAGACCGGGTGGTGATTCACAAAATGTATATTTAACTTCATCCAGTGTTGCTTTAGATGATTATATTGGTAAAAAAGTTAAAGTTTGGGGTCAGACTTTTTCATCTGAAAAAGCTGGTTGGCTTATGGATGTAGGACGATTAGAATTATTAGAATAATTATTAGAGTCTGTTTGATCCTGACTGAATAGGGATCATTACAGACTCTTATGAAGCTGTTTTTCTCTTTTAATTTAAGATTTTCAAACAGCTTCTAAAATATATGAATATATGGCGCAAAATAAGTAATTGGGAGAGTAATATAGAAAAAGCGCCCAAATCTGATTTTATCAGGCTTTTAGTGTTGATTTTTAGTTTTTCAACTATATTTGGAGCTTTTATATCTTATTCGTTTACATCTTTTCAGGCACGGGCTATAACGAAAATTGAGAAAGATATACGTCAGATGGAAGTTGTAAGAATGAATTTGCTGGTAAAATCCATTGAGAATAATACTTATAATAAATAGCATTTAGCATTTAGCATTTAGCATTTAGCATTTAGCATTTAGCATTTAGCATTATATTGGTGTTCATATGCGGATTATTTTTAATAAAGTATCCAAAAATTTCGGAAAAAACGCACCAGCCCTTGATGAAACATCATTTGAAATCAATGAAGGGGAATTTGTTTTTTTAGTCGGTTCATCAGGTGCTGGTAAAACTACTGTATTACGGTTAATAATTCAGGATCTGATTCCCACAAGCGGTAAAATTGAAATCGAGAAATTTGTGATATCCAAAAAAAATCATGTTGATACAGCTAAATTACGCAGAAAAATTGGTATGGTTTTTCAAGATTTTAAAATATTATATAATCGTACTACTTTTGAAAATGTAGCCATTGCTTTAGAAATATTAGGTAAAAAATCTGATGAGATTTCTAAAAAAGTGCATGAAGTGTTACATTTAGTAGGGTTATCTGATAAAGCGAATTTCTTTCCTATACAAAGCAGGCGAATTACAAAGAGCATCTATTGCGAGGGCTATTGTTGGTGGACCAAAAATTTTATTGGCTGACGAACCAACAGGTAATTTAGATCCAACTACCTCGTGGGAAATAATGAAAATTTTAAGAGAAATAAATGATTTGGGAACCACAGTTATTATGGCTACTCATAATGCAGATATTGTTAATTCATTAAATAAAAGAGTAATCACCATAAAAAAAGGAAAAGTAGTCAAGGATGAAAAAACAGGCAAGTATAGTTAAAGTTTAGCCTTCGACCTGAATCTATGTCTTTATTTAATCATGCATGGAAACATATCAGGAGATCTCCTTATCAGGCTTTTGCCGCTATAGCCACCATGACTTTGATGTTTATCATAACCGGTTTATTTACCGTGATCAGTTTTGGGTCGATGATTTTACTTAATTATTTTGAACAAAAACCGCAAATAATTGTATTTTTCAACGATACCAAAAAAGAAGAAGACATTAAAAAATTACAGGATAAACTTTTAAATATGGACAAAGTTTCAACAGTGAAATTTGTATCGAAAGATGAAGCATTGGCAATTTATAAAGAACAGTTTAAAAAAGATCCTATGCTTTTGGAAATGGTATCAGCAGACATCCTTCCCGCATCAATTGAAGTATCAGCAAAAAAAATTGAATATTTACCCGAATTGGCTACTACTTTGAAAAATGAACCGGATATTATTGAAACTGTTTTTCCTGAAGATGTAGTAAATTTATTGATGTCATGGATAGGAACTATTAGGAAAATTGGTTTAGGTGTGGTTGTATTTTTGGCAATAGTATCTCTATTTACAGTATTTACTGTAGTGAGTATGAAAATTGCCTTAAAGAAAGAAGAAGTAGAAATTATTCAATTGGTTGGCGGAAGTAAAGGTTATGTCAGAGGACCGTTTATTTTAGAAGGAATAATTTATGGAATATTCGGTGCGATTATCGGTTGGGGTGTAAATGTAATCATCATTCTATCATCAACCCCGATTTTAAGTTCAGTTTTTACAGGCATTCCTCTTTTTCCCGTTACAACAATTTTTTATGGGGCGTTATTGGGAGGTATGCTTATTTTAGGAACGATTTTAGGATCTTTGGCCAGCTTTTTGGCACTAAACCGTTATTTAAAATAAGCTAAAACCTTATGCGCCTGATAAAAAAATTATTCATCCTTTATTTTATTTCATTCTTCGTAGTGTCCTTTCCCATGCAAGTATTAGCACAAGATAATAATGTTGATCAACAAATACAAGAACTTAAACAAAAAATTACTGATACCCAATCAAAAGAAAAGTCGCTTAATGCAGAAATATCTTCAATGGATAACCAAATTAAATTAGTAGAGCTTAATATCAGGAAAACTAAAAATGAAATAGATGCATTGGGCGAAGAAATTGTGAGTTTGTCAGGACAAATAGAAGGTTTGGAAGATATGCTTTCAACCATCGTCAAATTATTTTCTAAAAGAGTTGTTTTTTCATACGCAACATCCCGGACTTCACAACTGATGTTACTTTTATCATCCACAAATTTTTCAGATTTATTAAGCCGGGCTAAATATTTACAAAGAGTACAACTTAATGATCAGCAGGAAATGACTCGTATTCAAAATACCAAAATAGATTTAACTGACCGTAAACAAAAACGGGAAGAAAAAAAATTAACACAGGAACAACTGAAAAGAGATTTAGAAATACAAAATAATCAATTAGCAGCAAATTTAAAAGCGAAAAATGCACTTTTAGAACAAACGAAAAATGATGAAGCAACTTATCAAAATTTACTGCAACAAGCTTTGGCAGAAAAAGAAGCTCTAGAAGCCGCGTTGGTTAATGGTGAAAAAGTTGGTCCTGTTAAAGCTGGAGATGCGATTGCGTTGATGGGTAATACAGGTTATCCGGCTTGTTCAACAGGAACTCATTTACATTTTGAAATCCGAAAAAACAATCAATGGGTCAATCCAGGCGATTATTTAAAATCTAAATCCACGGCAGATCAACAAGATGGAGGCACAAGTTCGATAGGTAGCGGTAATTGGGATTGGCCATTGGAAGGAGATCTGATTTTGACCCAACATTATGGACAAACACCTTATTCATGGCGATACACGTACAGTGGAGGAATTCATACGGGTATAGATTTATATTCAAATTCATCGTCAATTATAAGAGCACCCTGGTACACTTTATTCATCATCTCAAAATTGCGGAGGATCTTCAGTAATTAAAATAAAATACATAGAACATGGAGATGGTATAGTAAGTTTTTATTTGCACGTACAATAAATAAATAGTTTTTTTAAGTTAAATTTGAAAAAAACCTGCCTTTTTTCATTTTTATTATTACTTCTTCTCATTTTTATTTCTAATTCTTTTGCTGTTACTTTGAATATTCTTGATTATCCAAGTGAAATAAATAATAACGAAGACATATTTACCATTAATGTAGAAATAATCGGAGCCAGAACTGGAACTAATTATTTGGGAGTGGAATTATATAAAGATAGTGAAACAGATAGTTTTGGTGAAACTAAGATTAATGATAACTGGTATGGTGATAAAGAAGGTAAGTATTATTTTCCTATTTCTATAGTTACGGGAAATGTTGCAACAGCAAGTTTTAATGCAAGAATAGGTAATACTAACTTATCGAAATATTTAGGTCAAGGAAGCTATAATTTACATATTCAAAGATATACTTCATCTGGTAATCCAGCAGATGATGATCAAAATGATATTAAAAGTGTTCAAATAAATTATATTTTGCCATCTCCAACTCTTATTCCAACACCTAATCCTACACCAACTCCAACTCCTGCATCTAGTCCTAATCCGACAGTTACACCCAAGCCAGCGCCTACGAAATCTCCAACCCCGAAACCTTCTGTTAAATTAATTACTGCAAAGAACGATGAAGCTGCGACTCCTGAAGGTGATATTTTAGGTGAAAATATTGTTAGTAAAAGCAGTTCAGAATCAGATAAAATAGCCTCAAATTCAGGTAAATCCAGCCAAAATTATTTAGGATGGATATTTTTTGCAGCTGGCATTTTTCTATCTTCCTCAGCTGGACTTTTAGCATTTCAAAAAGCCAAAGAACAAAAACTCCTGATATAATAGGGGAATGAAACAAGTAAAATTTTGGACTCCAACAATTATTTGGATGACGTTAATTTTTTTCTTTTCTTCAAAACAAAGTGTCAGAGTATCTGAAATTTATTTTTTGCAATTTCTATTTTTTAAAACACTGCATTTGATAGAATATGCAATTTTATTTATTTTATTTTATTGGTCTTTGAAAAATACTACCAACGATGTTGATTGGAAAAATAGGGCAAATGCAATTATTTTTTCAATCGTATATGCTTTTACTGATGAAATTCATCAAGTGTTTGTATCTTCTCGGGAAGGCAGATTGCGGGATGT
>Ga0075613_121_pt1 | contig 6380 bp, 6 predicted proteins | sample RifGroA1_FD_68367 | JGI IMG/M metagenome (GOLD analysis project Ga0075613, IMG submission 68367) | Microgenomates (Gottesmanbacteria) bacterium GW2011_GWA1_34_13 | reverse complement strand
AGAATAAATTTCTTCATTAACCCATTTTAACAGAAGTATGAAAGGTCTTCGACTCCATTCAGACAATACCTTAAATACTCCCTGAGCGAACAAAGTAAGTCGAAGGTATACTTCCGTTTAATACTGTTTCAATGATATAATTAACTATATTAGTTGCCCCCATAGCTCAACGGATAGAGCATCTCCCTTCTAAGGAGGAGATGAAGGTTCAATTCCTTCTGGGGGTACTTTGTTTATGAAAACTACTTTTGCTTCATTTGCTTTTGGTTGCCGGGTTAACCAAGCTGAAAAAATCCACATTAACCGTAAATTAATTGAAAAAGGGTTTAAATATTCTCAAAATCATCCGGATTTATATATCATAAATTCATGCGCTGTTACCCAAAAAGCTGAAAGGGAAGTCAGACAATACATTTATCAAATTCGCAAAAAATACCCTCTAACTAAAATCATTGTTACCGGATGTGCTGCAACATTTTGGATGAAAAACAATGATTTAATTAAAGATGTTGATTTATTGATTCCCAATAACGAAAAAGATTTAATACCTGTAAAACTAATTACTTTATCTTTGTCATTGCGAGGAGAAGTTAAAGACGACAACAAAACAATCTTTATAAACAGTGTCATCCTGAACGAAAGTGAAGGATCTTCTCAAAAGAAGATTCTTCGTTCCACTCAGAATGACAAAGATACTTTTCCTGATAAATTTTTAGAATCCGGAAGATTAATTATCAAGATCCAGGATGGGTGTCAAAGATATTGTTCTTATTGTTTAGTTCCATACTTGCGGGGGAAACCAGAATCCAAAACCATTAAAGAAATTCTAACTGAAATAAATCAATATAAAAATATTCAGGAAGTGATTTTATCCGCCATTAATACTGAATATTTCGGAAAAAATAATGAAACTTTAACTCAATTAATAAATGAAATTATTAATAAGACTAAAATACCCAGAATTAGCTTAGGCTCATTACATCCTTGGAGTTTAACAAACGAATTTATCCAATTTTACAAACAAATATTACCCCTAAACAGATTGGTTAATTTTTTTCATATTCCTCTGCAATCCGGGTCAGATAAAATTCTAAAATTAATGAATAGAAAATATACTATTGAGCAATTTCTGATTAAATTAAACCAACTTAAACAAATCAATCCATCTGTTTTTATTTCCACAGATATTATTGTCGGTTTTCCCGGAGAAACTCATGAAGAATTTAACAAAACTTATAATTTTTTAGAAAACGCGCCAATAGATAAATTTCATATATTCAGGTTTTCCATGCGAAAAGGTACTACAGCAGAAATATTGATTAAACATTATGCTGAACCAACTAATGTTGAAAAGAAAATCAGGTCAGAAAAATTACGCAAATTAAGTCAGCAAAAATTTATTAAATTTAATAAATCACAAATAGGGAGATTCGATCAAGCTATAGTAATTAATAAAAATAAAGTTTTGCTATCAAACAATTTACCGGCAAGAGTTTCTAATTTAAAAAGTTTAAAAAAGAGAATAATAAATATTAAAATACAGAAATTCTATGAAAATTTAATTGGAGCTGGGGACGGTACTCAGCTCGAACCTCTTTCCACTTTGGCTGTTCGAGAATTTGCTCCGTCTAATAACTCCTGACCTTATTTTAAAACTTAATTTGTTAAAAATCCGTATGGATATTACTAGTTTTAAGGATTTTCAACCTTGGCCAAAATTCCATTAATAAACTCTGTTTTTCTTCGATAATATTCTCGAACACTTAATCCATCACCATTTTCTTTTAACTGCCGATACTCCTCGAGAGCTTCTGGGTGAAATTTCAAATACGCTTCAAATTTAACTCCATTTTTCCATCCATCATGTTCCTCATTAATCAAAAACACATCAACGTGTTTACCCAACTCTTCCGTTACAAACCTTGCTCTCTCAAGTGGATATAAACTTCTCGGTTCGCCGAACAGTGTTTTTAGTGGATTAATTAACGAATTAAATTTAGCCCCGGGGGTTGGGATATAGACATCAATTTCATCCTGTCCCGATATTCTCAAACTTGTTGCCCCGTGATGTTCAACAAGTGTTCGTGTTCCTAATGAATCTTGAACTTTTTGTTTAACTCTTTGAAATTTTTCCTCTGCAGTAGGATCAAATGGGACAATACTAATTTTATTTACATCAGAAAGATGAGCGATCCATTTTTCTTGTTCTAAAGTTAACATTTTTGTTGTTTTATGTATTTGTCAAGTAACTTTCTGTACGTTTGTAGTGATTTCTGTACATTTGGAGCGGTGGAGCGGATTTGAACCGCCAACCTTCTCCTTGGAAGGGAGACATTCTACCGTTGAACTACCACCGCATAACTAGCTATTATAATGTTAATGTGGATAAAATTCTAGTTTAGAATCACTTGTTCAAAGAAATAAGTATTCGACACTGTCTCCGATTTTGATCTGATATTTTTTGATAATTCCTGTGTTTAGCTCTAAAACCCGGTTTACTGGTTGTTTTGGTCGATATTGCGGTAAATAAGTAGCAGTTATGGGAACTGGTACATTTTCGGTAATATCAACAATTATATTTACATCAATCCAGACGAAATCCAAAGGAAATAACATGTCTTTCATCCAAAAACCATAATCATCTTTAGTGTCAAAAATGAATAACATCCCGCAATTTTCACACAATCTGCTTTTACCTGATAAACCCTGGGCTCTTTTGTCATTTGTATCTGCAATGTCTATTTCAAATAATTGGTTGTTAATTTTTATTTGCGAAACCATAGAAGAGGTTGGTTTAGGTTCTTTAGATATAAAGGGCAAACCATTTTTAGTATAGTAAAAATATACTAAAACACCTCCAATAATAAATAATAGTAAAATAAAAATTTTCTTAAACATATAACTTAAGCATAAAATAATTAAAAATAAATATCAATCACATATAGATTAGTCTGATTTTCGTGGTATAATTTATTTCATTGGTCCAGTGGCGGAACCGGTATACGCGCAGCACTTAAAATGCTGTCTGCCAAAAGCGGGTGAGGGTTCGAGTCCCTCCTGGACCACATTAATTACGAAAGTTAAGTATTAGTCTATAAATTGTCGAAAGCGTTAAATATATTAATGAATAGCTTTCGACTCAAATTAGGAAAAATCGTTGGGAGAAAACCAAAGGTTTTGTCCCAAAACTTGCCGAGATAACCAAGGTGGTCACGGTGTGTGTCTGAAAAACACATTATGCGGGTTCGACTCCTGCTCTCGGCACACATGGAAAATTTACCAATTCGTTTAAAAGAACCTTTAGGGAAATCTCCAAATATAGTATTAATTCATGGAAATTGGGTTTTTGGAAAAGTACCTCAGTGGATAAGTAATTTTAAAAAGGATTTACCGGGTTTATTAGGCGATGTGAATATCTGGGGAGAAAAACTTCCCAGTCCTGTCATTGGAAAAAGCAGTAAATGGTTGCCTGTTCTTGAATCGCTTATTGATGAGAACACTTTTATAGGAGCACATTCCACTGGAACACTAGCAGCTTTTCGGATAGCTGAAAAACATAAAATAAAAGTTTTAGTGGCGGCTTGTCCATATGATACATATAAATTACCGTTACCTTTCCCTGTACCCCAAATAGAAAGAATGGGTGGATGGTTCGATAAAGATTTCAATTGGGCTAAAATATATAATAATATAGAAAAAATTGTCATACTCGCTCCATTGCATGATAAAAGTATTCCCGAGATAGTTGCTCAACGTGTAATTGATCAATTTAAAAATTTAGATGAGCAATATGGTTTAAATAAATTCAAATTTGTTAGACCTGAAGGTGGACATGAAATTGTGGGGAATGTTGCTTTAGCTTTTCAGCAAGAAATTGTAGCGGTGGTAAATAGTCTTAGATGACAAAATTACATTAACGAAGTAAAATAATTGAACGCGGACGTAGTTCAGCGGTAGAACGTCTCCTTGCCAAGGAGAAGGTCACCGGTTCAAATCCGGCCGTCCGCTCAAAAATCAAAACAAGTCGGTTTCCCGACTTTATTTAAAATAAAAATTGGTTTGTCGGGATCACGGGCAGTAATTCTTCATTAACATTCAGAAACTACCCAGAGTCAAATCGGCCGTCCGCTCATTTTACGCAATAATTTTTGAACAGTCTTGATCAAATCAGTCCTTGTTTCCTGATCTTTTAAAACATGCACAACCGTTGGTGCTACAGAGACAATAACAATTAAAATAACAATCGGTGTTAAATATTTATCTGCATTGGGAATAGTTTTGCCCAAAAAATATCCGGCAACATTAAGTCCAATTGACCACAAAACTGCGCCTACAAAATTAAAAATAACAAAAGTTCTATAATGCATTTTTCCAATTCCAGCCACAATTGGTACAAAAGTTCTCACAACCGGAATAAATCTAGCTATGACTATGGTTAGACTGCCATGTTTTTCATAAAACTTTTGAGCTTTTAAAACATTTTTATGAGAAAATAACCAGGAGTCTTGTTTTTGAAAAAATCTATCTCCGATTCTTTTACCAAAAGCATATCCGACATTATTGCCAATAACAGCAGCAGTAAAACATGAAATGATCAAAATCGGTAAAGACAATATGTTTTGAGATGCTAAAAAACCGGCTGTAAACAATAATGAATCTCCGGGTAAAAAGAAAACAAATGATGATTCAGCAAAAATAATTGCAAATAAACCTAAATATCCTCCGGTTTCAATTAAAGAAATAATATTCATAAACAAAAATAAAGTATATCAATTATTAATAATGAAATCTACATTTTTGGGGTCCACAAATATTTTTTTAAATTAACTTTGTCATTTTTAACTTCAATTCCGTCTTTTTTTAATCTTTTGATTTGTTCTTTTTTGCCTCCGTAAGCATAATTTATAGCAATTTTTCCTTCTGCATTTACAACTTTGTAACAAGGAAATTTTTGAGGATTTGGATTTTGATGCAAAATGTTACCGATTAGTCTAGCGCTTTTACATCCAATTTGTTTAGCAATCATCCCATAAGTTACGACTTTCCCTTTGGGAATTTGTAATAAAAATTGATAGACAAGTGGTGTGGATCGGGAATTTATTGATTTCATAAAAAATTGTCGGGACGGAGAGATTTGTTCAACTGACTGTTTACGAATGTTAATGAGTAATACAGTCAGTTAATCCCGCTTTGCGGGAAACTCTCGATATATCTATTAAAAAGTAAGGAATTTTGGTCGGGACGGAGAGATTTGAACTCTCGACCTCACGGTCCCAAACCGTGCATTCTACCAACTGAACTACGTCCCGTTATGTTACGGCTAGTCAGGCTGGCCAAACCGTGTATTCTACCTGCCCGCAATCGCTGAAGCGATAGCTTCTGCAGGCGGGCCAACTGAACTACGTCCCGTTCATGGGACTCCACCATTGGCGGACTCCCAACGACTTTCTTATCAATATATTTATTATATCAACTTGTGGACCCGAGAGGGTTCGAACCTCTGACCTCTTCGATGTCAACGAAGCGCTCTACCGCTGAGCTACGAGTCCATTCAAAATCGGGCAGGTGTCAAATCAAACTTGGCTGACAAGTCAGACTTGGCTGGGAAGTTCGACTTCCCGCTCTACCACTTAAGCTACGAGCTCATAAATGTTTTATCAATTTTAACAAAAATTTAGACATTATAAAAGCTCCCTTGACCAAAAAACACTAAACTGTCAAAATACAGTCAACTTTATGAGACGAATATTTATTATCTTTCCTCTTGCTCTCAGTCTCATTTTAGGTATTTTTATCATCTATTTTAATTTCAAAAATCTGAACATCTTTAAGAAAGATCAGGAAAATAAAATTACATTTTTAGAACAACAATTAGATAAAAATTACCGAAGGAATTTTCCTGTCCATTTACCTATTTTGCTCTATCATTATATTGAAAATGTGACTGATGAAAGAGATACAATCAGAAAATCATTAAATGTCAACCCCTTAATTTTTGATTCACAAATAAGACTGTTACTGGAAAAAGGGTTTACCATCATTACTTTAAAAGAATTAATAAATTACTATAACGGTCAATCATCGCTCCCGGATAAACCCATAATTTTATCATTTGATGACGGTTATCGAGATTTTTACACTGATGTATTCCCCATATTACAAAAATATCATGTTCCTGCGGTTTTATATGTTACCAGTGGTTTTGTTGATTTAACTCATAATTATTTAACCATGTCTCAACTTAAAACCTTGGCAAAATCTAATTTAGTAGAAATTGGCGCTCACGGAGTAAATCATTTGAATTTAAATTATTCAGACCCAGTTTCTATAAATTCAGAAATTTTTCAAAGTAAGGCAAATTTAGAGCAATTTATAGGTAA
>Ga0075613_120_pt1 | contig 7010 bp, 8 predicted proteins | sample RifGroA1_FD_68367 | JGI IMG/M metagenome (GOLD analysis project Ga0075613, IMG submission 68367) | Microgenomates (Gottesmanbacteria) bacterium GW2011_GWA1_34_13 | reverse complement strand
ATAAATTGCGGGTTGGCTGGAAAGTGATCTGTCATAACTAATACATTTGTGATTTTTACACCATGTTTTGTTTCAAGTTGATGTTTATAAAAACCGGCAATATATGCAGGATCAGGATGGGTATAAATAAATATAACCTCTGACTGATTTTGTTTTTTTGCCGCATAAATCATTATTTCAAATGTGGCAACAGCTGCAGAGGAATTTTTACCTAGATGTAGAGAGAACTGGGATGGTATTAATATCTATTTCATTAAATTTAGGTAAAGGAGATTGTCCGTGAGGCTGGAATTTCATTCCTGAAATAAATAGATTCGGTTTTTTTTCTGTTGCAACCATTATTTATAAATATAAATGATGTAGAGAAATGTATCATATTATCAATAAATATTCACGTTTTGCTAGTAGACTACAATCATCTATAAATCTAAAAAACTGCATTAATTAAGGTAAAAAGCGAAGAATACAATTAACATAAAAATACTTCATTGATTCATTCAGATTAAGCTCCTATTATATTTTTAGTTACATAACAACTTCCAGAGATTACTGGAAGTTGTTATTTTACGATGATTGATAAAAATGTTTTACCAACCCTGACCCATCATTCCCATACCTCTTCCACCCATTTTTCCAAAACCATCGAATACAAAACTTGTATCAATTCCGTTATCTGTTGCCCAAGTTTTCATATCTGTTCGTTGTTTTTCCATTTCAGTACGTCTTTGATCTGGTGTCAGATTTTGCCAATTGGTCAAATTAGCATTTCTTTCTGCTTGTAACTGTTCATGTTTTGTCAAAATTAACTCCTTTTGTGCTTGAGTAATTTTTCCATCAGTTATAGCTTGATTTAATCTTTCCTCAAATTTGGTTTCCATTTGAGATTGACGTTCTTGTCTATTCTGATCAAAAACCTGTTTCACATCATTTTCATTCAGTCCAAATCTTTGGGATAGTTTTTGAATTATATTTGAAACATTATTTGGTGTGGTTTGAGCATTAGCTTTTGAAATACCCAAAACCGCGCTTCCGATAATTGCTACAGAAATAATACCGATAAATATTTTCTTATTAATATATATCACCTCCTTTTAAATAAAAACTAATTTTATACTAATAGTAAATATACAGTTTTATTCTGAAAATAAGCTTAAAAAAACTCCCGCTTTTGGCGGGAGTTTTTTTGGCAGTAGCCTCTCTCAATTATATTTTTCAATTATTGTGTTGGTTGATTTATTGATGGAGTTCCGTTTGGTATATCTCTTAAAATTGGATTAACTTGGATATTTTCTGCTGTTACACTTCCGTCAGTGTTATTAGTTCCAAAAACTGCAACTTTGGTTCCTACTGTTAAATCAGTTTTTGTAGCAGTATCTGCTTTATTTATTTCAGTTTTATCTGACAGAAGTATGATCTTGCTTGATCCGTCGGTTAATTTTACAGTAATAGATTTGTCATCACTGGCAATAATATCACCATTAACTGGTCTAAAACCCTGACGATTACCGGTATTATTTCCACCTAATCCTGCCCTGACTCCTTGACTGCTTACCTGCCTAAAAGTAGGACCTGGTTTATTTTGCTGATATTTAATACCTGCAAAAAAACCTCCTGCTCCAACTACGACTACTAAAATACCCGTGATCATAACTGATTTATTCATATTATATATCCCTCAATAAATTAATTTTACTAATCTATTCTGATAAACAGCTGAAATATCTAACTAAAAAGTTTTTAACATTCAGTCATTTAAAATTGATTGAAAATTGAAAATTTACTCATAGCGTAACGCTTCAATCGGTTGCATGTTGGCAGCTTTATGGGCTGGATACCAACCAAATAATATACCGATTCCTGCAGAAACAATAAATGCCAATAATACAGATCCGGGTAAAATTACAAAATTAATTTTAATTAAACTAGAAATAATTATTGATGTTGTTATGCCCAAAATAATACCAATAGCACCACCGCTAAAAGTAAGAATAATTGATTCAATTAAAAATTGATTTATAATGGTTTTTCTTTTTGCTCCCAAAGCTTTTCGAAGTCCTATTTCCCGGGTTCTTTCCGTGACAGTAACTAACATAATATTCATAATTCCGATACCTCCAACAAGTAATGAAATTGCAGCAATACCTGATAAAAGTGCTGTAAAAGTTCCAGTTATTGAGGATGCAGAATTTAAGATATCTTGTTGTGACATGATGGAAAAATCAGCTAATGTCGGATCTTTGAGATTGTGTCTTGCCAGTAATAAATAACCCACATCATCTTGTGTTTGTGTCATTACTTGAGCACTTTTAGCTTCCAAAGCAATGGAACTTAAATAATTAACCCCGAACAATTGTTTTTGCGCAGTAGTCAAAGGTACATAAATCATATCATCCTGATTCATAAATCCGCTGCCGCCTTTTGAAACAGTAATACCGATAACGGTAAATGATTTTTTATTGATTCTGATATTTTGACCTATTGGATTTGCACCGTCACCAAATAAATCAGTAGCAACTTGAGGACCAACAACTGCCACATTGGTCATACCATCAACATCCTGTTGTGTTATGAAACTGCCATTATTTATCGTGATTTTATGTACCTCCATATAAGAAGGTGTAGCGCCAATAACTTGAGTATTAGTATTATTTTCACCGGTTGTGATTTGAGTTCTTCGGGAAAGTTCAGGAGATACATTTTTGACTGTGGTAATTGATTGTGAGATTGATATAGCTTTGGCATCATCAAATGTTAAAGTGGTATTGCCTCCTTGAGCTCCCATGACAAATCCTTGTCTTTGTGAACCGGGTTGGACAGTCAATAAATTTGAACCCAGAGATTGGATTTGTGATTGAATAGCTTGTTGACTGCCTTCACCTAATGACATAAGTGCGATGACACTGCCTATACCAATTACAATGCCCAAAATTGCCAGACCTGTTCTGGTTTTGTTTAAAGTAAGAGTTCCAAAACTTTCTAAAATAAGTTCCAAATAATTCATATTTATTTTTTTCCGTTTAATTTGTCATCAAGTATTTTTCCATCTTTGAGATGAATAATTCTTTTGGCATTTTGGGCAATATCCAGCTCATGCGTGATCATGACTATAGTATGGCCCGACTTGTTAAGTTTTTTAAAAATTTCCATAATTTCTTCAGCTTGTACAGAGGCAATGTTTCCAGTAGGTTCATCAGCCAAAAGTATTGCAGGGTTTAGGGATAAAGCTCTGGCTATTGCCACTCTCTGTTGTTGTCCGCCTGATAATTGATTGGATGTATGAAACATCCTATCGGATAAGCCCACCATTTTTAAAAATTTCTTTGCTGTTTCTAATCTTTTAAGTTTTGGAATGTTGGCATATCTTCCCGGCAGCATCACATTTTGCAAAGCTGTAGTTCGGGGAAGCAAATTATATGCTTGAAACACAAAACCGATTTTTTGATTTCTGATATCAGCTAATTCATCATCAGTTAATTTCTCCACGCTTTTACCGTCTAAAATATATTCACCAAAGGTCGGTTGATCTAAACAACCTAAAATATGCATCAGTGTTGATTTGCCTGAACCTGATGGACCCATGATAGCGACAAATTCTCCCTGAGTTATTGTAAAAGATACATCGGAAAGAGCTGCTGTTTCAAGAGCATCGATTTTATAAATTTTTACCAAATGTTTAGCTTGGATGATAGTTTTAGTTGATTTCATAAAAAATATTTAATAATTTTAGCGAGGACCAACTGCACGATTTCCACCAAAACTACCGAATACTGAAGTGCCTTGAGTTGTTTTGGCAGTTGATGAATTGACGGCATTGGTTATTACTTCATCTGTTGCATTAATTCCGGAAATAATCACAGTTTGAGTGCTGTTTGATTCACCTGTTTCAACCGGAGTTTCGCTAACTTTACCATTTTTCATAATTTTTATAATTGATTGACCATTAATTGTTTGTATGGAAGATGTTGGTACCATAATTACGTCATTTAAAACATTGGTAATAATTGTGGCGGTGACAGACATATTAGGTAAAATTTCCGGAACTTCACTATCTAGTCCAATAATTGCCGGATAATTAGTTACTCCACTTGAAATAGCACCGATGGTATCAATACTAATAACTTTACCAGTATAGGTTTTATCAGGTAGCGCATCCAAAGTAATAGTAGCTTTATTGCCAATTTTTATTTTGGTGACATTTACTTCTGATAAATTAACAGATAATTGTGCCGCAGCATTTGTTTTGATACTGGCAATTTTTTGAGATGTAGCATTGCCTGATGAATTTGATTGAGCTGTCAAAACTGTTTCGGGTTGAAGTGATAAACCTGTAACAGTTCCTGAAATAGGTGCATAAATAATTGGAGATGATTGTTGATAAGATAACCAGGCTGCTGATAAAGCGGTTTGTGCTTGATTAACGACATTTTGTTGAATTTTATATTTTGCTTCAGCTGCCAGCCAATCGTCATTTACTGACATATATTGAGGCAATTGTCGGGTATCGTTTCTGGGTGTTCCGTCAGAATTTTGATAACTGCCACTTTGGGCTGTGTCCATAAAAGATTTCCATTGTGTAAGCATGGTAGATTGGGTTGAAAACATATTAGCTTTGGCAGTATCTAAACTGTTTTGTGCACTTTGATAACTGGACCAACTTTGTGTTGATCTTAATTTTCCCTCAAGATCTAAATCTAATTCGGCAATTTTATCTCCGGAAGCAACTTGTTGATCATTTTGAACAAATACTTCTTTTACTACTCCTGAAGCTTGAGTTGAAACAGTAGCATTATTAGTTGCCGAGACTTGACCTGAAGCAGTGATACTTAAGACGAATGTACCTTTTTCAGCTTGAGCTGTAGTATAAGTAATTGTATTAGTAGTAAATAAAAATTGTTTAATTAATATACCAACTATGATTAAACCCGCCAAAATCACCAAACTTATTGTTTTTTTCTTTATTACAAAATTTTTGATTCTTGAAAAAATTTGTTTCATAGACTTATAGTTTATTAAGATAAACTGAGAAAAAGCTGATAGTTTTTGATATAGTTAAACAGGTTGTTCGGCAGGAAAATTAATAGTAAAAGTTGTGCCAGAATTTATTTTACTCTTAACGGAAATGTTGCCATTGTACTTTTCAACAATTTGTTTGGCAATAGATAAACCTAAACCATAACCTGTAACACGATCTTTATTCCGGGATTTATTGACTCTGTAAAACCTATCAAAAATATTTAGAATATCAGATTCTTCTATGCCAATTCCTTGATCTGCAATACTCACGGATATCTGTTGAGCAGTTTTTTTTGATGTTAAAGTAATAGCAGTTTTATCAGGACTATATTTGATGGCATTATCCAAAAATATCACAAATAATTCCACTAAAGAATCTTTATTTCCATCAATTTTTAAATTGGTTATATTATTTTTTATGACAATGTTTTTATATTTTGCCAATTTGGCAATCATTTTTATCGACTCATCAAATATGGAAAGTAGTGATAAATTTTTCGAAATATTTAAATCGGTATTTTTTTGATATTGGGTAAATTTAATCAAATTGTCTGAAAGATATTGCAAATGATTTACTTCTTCGAGATTACTTAATAATATTTTTTTTAACTGATCAGGTTTTAAATTTTTATCCCGTAAATTTACTTCAATTTCAGTTTTCAAAGAAGTTAACGGCGTACGCAATTCATGAGACGCATCAGAAATAAACCGGTTTTGATCTTTAACCATATTTGCAATAGGCCTAAGTGTTTTTCCAGCCAGTAAATAACCGGCTGCTGTAGAAATGGCCAAAATTGAAAAATTAATCAGTCCTAAAATTAAAAATAATCGGTTTTTTGTTTCTACAACTAATTCCGGATCGATAAATAAATGTTTAGGTTGTAAGTTGGGGATAGGAAACAGATCATAAAATTGGGGTAATTGGCGTTCAATTCTTAACCTTTGCATTCTTTCTACCCGGTCAAGTTCTGAGGTTAAAACTTCATAAATTGCGACGCTAAAAAATATGCTGATGAGCATAATAATTAGCGTATACCAAAATGTTAATTTAATTCTGGCTGATCGAAACATTTAAATTTCTTCTCCTAATTTGTAACCAAATCCTCTTATAGTGTGAATCAAATTAGGGTTTTTTGGAAATGGTTTATCAATTTTATTTCTTAGATATCCAATATACACTTCAATTGTGTTGGGTAAAATATCTGCATCATAATCCCAAACATTCCCAATAATTTGTTCTTTATTTAAAACCGTATTTTTGTGCCTTAATAAATATTCCAGCAATGCAAATTCCTGTCTGGATAATTTAATTTTTTTTCCATTTCTGGTGACATCGTAGGTGATAGTATTGAGCATTAGGTCATTAGTTTTTAATATAATTCCGGAATTATTTTTTGGACGTCTCATCAGTGCTTTTATTCTTGCTAAAAGTTCCACAAATGCAAATGGTTTGACCAAATAATCATCAGCTCCGGAGTTTAAACCTTTGACTTTGTCTTGAGTTTGACCTTTGGCAGTTAACATCAAAATTGGAGTTTGAATGGAATTAGCGCGCATTTTTTGGCAAATTTCAATGCCATCCATATCAGGGAGCATCAGGTCTAATATAATTACATCATAATTTTCTGTTGAAACAAGATCGTATCCGGTGATTCCGTCATAAGCCACATCAACAGCGTAAGATTCCAGTTCCAGCCCTTTTTTTATTGAATTGGCTATTTTATGTTCGTCTTCAATAATCAGGATTTTCATAAGTCTACATTATACTCCAAAACTGAAAAATTGCTGAGAAATTAGAGAAAAATCTAATTGTTTATCGAAGCTAATTCTGTTACTATTTAGGCATGACTGAAGCAGATTTAAGTAAAATTCAAGGACTTACTAGCTCACAAGCAATCATATGAAAAACAGATGGTTATTCTTAATAATTATATTTGTGTTGTTTTTGGTAATTATTAATTACCTTTCTAAACCAAAATCTTTACCGCAAACATCCC
>Ga0075613_127_pt1 | contig 7305 bp, 6 predicted proteins | sample RifGroA1_FD_68367 | JGI IMG/M metagenome (GOLD analysis project Ga0075613, IMG submission 68367) | Microgenomates (Gottesmanbacteria) bacterium GW2011_GWA1_34_13 | reverse complement strand
ATACCCACATCGCTACCTCCTTCGTTAAAACTTCGGAAGGTCAAGAAAGCTATGAGGCTCAAAGAAAGCTTCCACCTTCGCTGAAGCTACGGTGGACAAGTCGGAGGACAAGTGAATAGGGATTCTGGATTAGGGATAAAAGATTAAAGATTAATGATTAAAGATATTATCCATCTTGACAAACTCCCTAAATTAGCATATTATTAACTAGAAGTAAGGCCCAGCATTACTTACAGAAGAAAATGAAGAACGAACTGATTATTGAACTCTATAAAAAGCCACAAACAGTCTTTACGCTGAAAGACGTATCTCTACTGTTTCCTGAAATTCCCTACAACAACCTTAAAGAGCGCATGTCATATTTTGCAAAATCCGGATCAATTAAAAAATTGAGTAGGAGTGTGTATGTCAAGGACCAATATAATGTTTTTGAATTAGCCAACAAGCTTTACACACCTTCATATATTAGCCTGGAAACTGTATTACAAAAGGCAGGTGTAACTTTTCAGTATTACGAAACTATTTTTGCTGTTTCATATCTTACTCGAACAGTTACAATCGCAGATCATACGATTGAATATAGAAGAATAAAAAAAGATATTTTGTTCAATAAACAGGGAATTGAGGAGCAGGAAAATGTGGTAATAGCTTCGCCAGAGCGGGCATTTTTAGATGCAGTGTTTTTATATAAAAATTATCATTTTGACAATTTAAGCGGGCTTAATTGGGATAAAATTATGGAATTAAAAAACCTCTACGAGAGCAAAATATTTAATAAACGAATAGAGGAGTATTATCAGATTTATAAAGAAAACCATGCTTAATCAGATAAAACATAGAATCATTTTGATTGAAATTCTAAAAAAGATTTATGGCGATCCCGACATTCGAACCTTTCTGGGATTTAAAGGAGGGACAGCCGCGATGCTTTTTTACGATTTGCCTAGGTTATCAGTCGATCTAGACTTTGATTTATTAGATATAGATAAAAAAGAACTGGTGTTTAATAAAATGAAAGCCTTTCTTGAAGAACAAGGAGTTCTTCGTGAGGCGAGGGAAAAAAGATATACCTTGTTTTTCCTCATCAGTTATGAAAAAGGGCAGAATACAATCAAAGTAGATATTTCCAAACGTAAAGGTGTAAGTGGTTTTGAATCTAAAGGTTACTTGGGTGTCACAGCACTGGTTATGAAACCAGAAGATATGATAGCAGGCAAACTATCAGCACTTTTAACACGACGAAAATTTGCCATGCGTGATGTATTTGATGTGTGGTATTTTCTCAAAAACAAGTGGGTTATTAACGAAATGGTGTTATTAGAAAAAACCGGATTATCTTTAAACAAAGCCATTGAACAAGCCATAAAACAAGTCAGTGAAATTGATAAAAAACAGATTTTACATGGACTAGGAGAACTTATAGATGCAAAACAAAAAATTTGGGTAAGGGAAAAACTCATAGACGAAGCGGTTTTTTATTTGCGTCTGTATCAGAAAATGTATAAGAAATAGATATTGAAATAATATGAAGTATCTGACAAAAGATTTGCTTGCCAGATCAACTTTTACTCGCAACAGAAATGTGAACAGTTGCTTTTATTCAGTACAATTGACAATTTTGCCTTGTATGACTTTTTTGTTTCAGAAAAGAGCAAATATATGTACTTTACTGAAACCATAAACACATAAAAATAAGTATGTATATCTATATATTAATATATAAATCAATCTGCCAGCTGGCGGACAATATCAATCTTTTAAATGTTTCTGCTAATGATGCTACATTTGTCATAGTTCCGGAAAATCTATGGGGGATGATGTTGGCTTTACCTGTGGTTATGGTTTATGAAAAGAAAAAAAGAATCCTCCTACCTATACCCACATCGCTACCTCCTTCGTTAAAACTTCGGAAGGTCAAGAAAGCTATGAGGGTCAAAGAAAGCTTCCACCTTCGCTGAAGCTACGGTGGACAAGTCGGAGTACAAGGGATTTAGCCAAGTTGTATAATTATTAATTATATTGTTAAATAAACATAATAAAATCAACAGTATGGATGCGTCATGGGTGATTAAGTGGCTGGTGAGATAAGGAAGCTTAGAAGCTTGCCTGCCTGCCGGCAGGCAGGGAAGTTTGGATGATGAAATAAGCGTTAAGTAGAAGAAAGGGACTAGAAATTAACCAATAACCAATAAATGGAGATTTTGATAATACTAATGTAGTGAACGGAATAGACTTTATAATTTAGTTAAATAATTATGGTAAATAAGTTATTGCTTATAATTTCTTTGCTTTTGGCGGCGGTTTTTATGTCGACAGAGGTTACAAAGGCACAGTCGGAAAATGTGATCAGTATTAATCCGGGACAAGTTTACCAGACTATCAATGGTTGGGAAGCTACTGATTATATTGCCCAACCAGATGACCCTGCTGACCCTTACCTCGTAAACCCCATCGCTGACAAAGCCGTTAATGAAATCGGTATTAATCGCATCCGTCTGGAAATATCACCCGGAACAGAAAATACCACGGATTACTTTGTCCAAGTATTATCAGGTCAAATTACTATGGTAGACTGGGTACACAATTACGCCAAATCTCCGGTAAATGATAACTCCGACCCAAATTCAATCAACCTCAACGGATTTAAGTTTACAAATCTTGATTGGAAAATAGACCGCATGGTGTTACCGCTCAAGCAAAGACTTGAGGCTAAAGGTGAAAAGCTTTTTATAAACTTAAATTTCGTCCATTTCGGAACTTCAAATACTGCTTTTTACCAATACAACAATGCTTCTGAATATGCTGAGTTCATGCTTACTACTTACCAACATATGCAAACAAAATACGGTTTTGTTCCGGATGCAATTGAAATCGAACTAGAGCCTTCGAACACTGATAATTTTTCCGGTGCTGAAATGGCTGATGCAATAGTGGCAACTTCAGCCAGACTCCAAGCTAACGGTTTTGCAAAACCTTATTTTATTGTTCCTTCTGACCCTGGAATGAGCACTTCAATTAACTATTACAATCAAATTATTCAAAATACCTCAGCCAAAGCACTTATTAACGAATTTTCGTATCACCGTTACTGGAGTCCTAATCTCACCGACCTGCAAACTATTGTTAGCCTCGCCCTCAGAGATGGTAAAAATACTGCCATGTTGGAATGGTGGGACAATCAGAATACATATAACACTTTACATGAAGACCTTAAAATCGGGCGTAACTCAGCCTGGCAGCAGGAAACACTCCGCGGTATTGTAAATATTAATTCTACAAATCCGACTAATCCTGTTGTCACTATTGCCGATAAAAGCAAATTTACCCGGCAATATTACCTTTATGTTCGCTCCGGTGCGCAACGTATTTCAGCAACAACTCCAAGCTGCAGTGATAGCCAACTATGTACCTCAGTCGATCCGCTGGCTTTTATCAACTCCAACGGAAAATATGTAGTGGTTGTGAAAGCTTCCGCAGGCGGATCTTTTACAGTGCAAAATCTACCGGCAGGGACATACGGGGTGTACTATACCACTCCCGTGGAATATTCAAACACCTTGCAGGACCAGACAATATCCGCTGGACAGTTATTATCGGCAGCCATACCCAGGGATGGAGTTATAACAATTTATGCAAAGACGGCAGCCGGGGCAACTCCTACTCCTATACCCACTTCAACTCCCAATCCGGCTGATATCAACGGCAGCGGGAGAGTAGACTTCAATGATCTCAAATTAATCTTATCCAACTGGTTAGGATTGAGCACTTGCTCAACTTTTGTCTGCGATTTAAATAATGATTCTAAAATCAATGCACTTGATGCCAGTCTGGTGATTGTCAATTGGGGACAATAGTTAGAGGATTGTCTGGCAAAGCCAGATCCTGCTTTGCAGGAGAAGACTAGAAGCTTGGAAGCATAGCAGCATGGAGGTTTAGATGATTGGAAGATTGCGTATAAAGATTAAAGATTAATGAATGGAGATAAGTGATAAGAAATAAAAAACAATTATCAATTAACAACTGACAATTAATAATTATATCAAAACATTCTTTAATATATAAATAAATAACAATTTAACCATGGAACAATTTAACCATAAAAATCCCCGTACATCTGCACAAGCTCCTTTTTCCAGCAGTAATTTTGGCGGTTTCCGTGGCATGTCCAGGAATTTATTATTGATCCTGATTTTTGTGCTGATGAGCTTGCCATTATTTACCACATTTAACGAGTTATTGACTAAAGTAGCAGAGAAAACCGGTGTGTATACATTTTTAAGTAAAAATATTGTGCCTTTTGAAACCCGGGCAGTATCATTGATTTTAAAGCCATTAGGAATTGATTCAAAGCCGACAATATCGCATTTATATATTTCCCGGAATGGGATTGATACTGCAATATTTTTTTCCTGGAACTGTTTAGGATGGCAAAGCGCCATACTTTTATTACTGACTTTGGTTACTGGACTGGCCGGAAACTATAGTATTAGCAGTAAAACTGAAACAGTGCTATTAGGACTAACAGGAACTTTTTTGATCAATTTAATAAGAATCAGTGTGGTTGTAGTGGTTGCTTATTATTTTGGCCAATTACCGGCAACGGTCGTGCATGATTATGGAGGTACACTGTTTACCATGTTCTGGTTTTTCTGGTACTGGTATCCGAGGGTTTTTAACCCTCGGCTGCAAAGCTAAAACGGAATTTTATTGTTCGAGCGTAGCGAGAACTAAATTTGTAAACTTCTCACTTCGCCAAGTCTGACTTGGCTTCGTTCGAAGAATAAAGATACCGAGGGCTTTTAGCCCTCGGAGATTCATTAAATTTGATCTATTTATATAGTAAAATGATATGATTTTTTGAAAATTTGTTAAAAAATTGATAAATAATTGAAAATTTAAAATTGAAAATTGAAAATTTTTCGTTTGATTTAGCTTCAAGGGTTAGCACTGCGTATGTCGAAGTGCCAGATATTCAATATTTGATTGTGTTAACTCAAAGAAATGATTAACGTGTAAATTGTCATTGCGATGATCCCGGCTTAAAATAATTAATTAAAGATGTTGGGAAACATGGTAATCCTGATTAAGATTCTATCACTGCGTCCCGACCGTAGTCGGGACTTGTTCCAGAATGACAATTTAATAAAGATATATTGTCATCCTGGAGCGATAGGATCTTCTGATTATTTAATTATCTCCGGATATAAATCTTTCCAATTGGGATTAAATGTGTTAATAAGAGAAGTCTTCTTTCTTCTGACTAGATTTTTTATTTGTTTTTCTCGTTTGATAGCTTCTTTAATATCAGAAGATACTTCATAATAAACTAATTTTGTTATTCTATATTTTGAAGTGAATTTTGAACCAATATCAGTTTTATATTCATAAACTCTTCTGACTAAATCATTAGTAACACCAGTATATAAAACATTATTAGCATAGTTAGTCATAATATAAACATAATATTGTTTGGTAAACATAAGAATATTATAGAACAGATGCTATCACTTCAGCCAAGCCTGACTTGGCTTCGTTCCAGCATGACAGGATAACTGTTTATATTGTCATTCTGGAGCAATCCCAACGAAGTTGGGAGCAGCGATAGAATCTTAGAAGAAGATTACCACGCTCTTCGCCAAGTATTGGACAGTACATGGCTTCGGGCTTGCAATGACAATATATAGACGATTAATTCACTTATTAATGTCTGCAGATTTGTATATGTAAAAAAACTTAAGAATTTAGCTTTAAGATCTCATATTTCCTTCAAGACACTGTAAGGCTCTAAAAAGCTCTATTCTAGAAGCAAACGTTAACTATACTGGAGTCTTTAAGTCTTTTATAAGAATCTTGAATCCTCCCAAAACTGCATACTATAGGTAAAAACACTAATTATCTTATAGTCATGAAAATCAATCCTATATTAAATCACTATATTCGTTTTAAAAAAAGCAAAAAAACTGATTTGACAAGCGTGCGGTAATTGTTTTAGGCTGGTATTAAGCCCATGTCCCAAATAGACTTGACACTTTTAAGATTTTTATGAACCAGCAAAATTCTAAAATTATTCAAACACTCACTGCGGTAAAAATAGGGGAATTAACAGTCACTCAAGCTGCTATAGGATTAGGAGTTTCCAGACAAACAATATATACCTGGTTAGCCAAAATAGCTTCAGAAAATACTTCTGAAACTGGGCAAAATGCTATAAAAAGACAACCGAGGAATAATTGGGTTTCTAAAAATTCGTTAGATCCAAAATTTGAGATACAGATTTTAAAACTGATTAAAAATCAGCCACAACTTAAGATAGTTGATTTATATAATTATGTAAGTCATTTATTACCTCAAAAAATCAGCTGGCACGGATTTTATAATTGTTTGAAAAGAAATAATTTACTTACCCAAGAAAATAGACAAGCATTCATTAATAGTCAGGATGACACTACCGCAAGTTTCCGACAACGCATGGTTGAAAAAGTAGTCATAGGCAAATATCCGGTAACATCTGTGGCTAATGAATACGGAATTTCCCGGCAGTCTTTATATACCTGGATCAACCGGTATAAAAAAGAAGGAAGTCAGGCATTAACCATAAAAAAAACTGCATACAAAACCGGGTTGGATGCAACTGCGGAAGATGTACAAATGGTTTTAGATCAAATTATCTACCAACCGCAGCTTTCATATGCTCAAGTTTGGCAGAAATTAAAAGTCGCCAATCCCAATTTTTCTATCGGCAGGCACGGAATATATAATATATATAAAAAATATAATTTGTCGCATCAGAATGACCGTCTATATTATTCCCAAAAGTTTGCTCCAATTGTCCAAGAAGCACCAAAGACAGCTCAAACAATCGATTCCGTATCTATTCCATCTCTTGACCAACTATCACCGCAGGTGTTACCGGCTCCACCTCCGGTTATTTCAGAGGTGATAACTCCGGAAGCTCATGTATCTCCACCTTTGTCTTTTAAAACCAGAATCTTCAACTTTTTCAAAATTTCCATTATTTCTGCATCTTTATCCCTATCAGTAGTGACTATACTTTTTAATCTAAGTGATGCTCTGATTTCTGCCAGAAGCGGTAAGGAGTTTGTCGGTTTAATCTTTGCAGTAGCAGCCCTTTCCTTTGGCATGTTCTTCTTTATGTATTCCATGAAATATTATCTGACCATTGCCTTTGTATTGTTATTTTCCAGAAAAAACCTCAATGTTAAAGAGAGTGAGATATCAAATGTTAACTCCAGTTCAATAGTTTCCAAAACCGGTCTGATACCTGACTTATCCCAGATTGAATTA
>Ga0075613_118_pt1 | contig 7703 bp, 7 predicted proteins | sample RifGroA1_FD_68367 | JGI IMG/M metagenome (GOLD analysis project Ga0075613, IMG submission 68367) | Microgenomates (Gottesmanbacteria) bacterium GW2011_GWA1_34_13 | reverse complement strand
TTTTATTCCCGCAAAACGATTATTTTTTCATTCATAACTCATCTTTAGAATAAATTTTGCGGATTTGTTTGGCAGTGGGAATTTTGGGAGTGATGTTTTGCTCTTTTAATTGTTTTTTATACAAAGTTAATGCCAAAGACGGACAAAAATAATTATTGCCAAAGTCTCCACCCATACACAAAGTTTTATCATACATTTTTATAAATACATCTCGATCTCGTTCGTCAATCACTTCCGTATCTTTATGCCCCCATGGCATATCATATAAAGTTTTATCATCTACTCCAAATAATGCTCCCCAAGTTATATACGTTGCATCAACTTTGTGTTTATGCAAAACTTTATCAATATATTCAATAGCGCGACGGGATGCAATCGGAGCAATAAATAAAATTTCTTTCGGGTTCAATTTTGCTAGCAGTGAATTTAAAGTAGCAAATAAATTGCGTCCGGTACAAAAACTTTCAGCAATCACCCATAAACCATTATTTACCAACCCTTCAATGTTTTCATAAAGGTAAGCAGTTCTGATCGGGCCTTTATCTTTGATATGGGTGGCACCGATAAATGCATCGCCATAATGATTTTTGATACCTACGCTGTCCAATGCTTCTCCTATCCGACAACCTAATGTTTCGCGTAACACTGTCACAGTAGAAATTTTATTTGGTGAATATTTTGAGAGAATTTTTTTAACTTGTGGTAAATTTAATGATTCCAAAGTTGCCTGATATGTCATCTTTTCCCGAGTAACTCCAAAATTCAATCTGGCTGGAATAAATTTTTCATCTGATCGATTTTTTTTAATAAAACCTAGATTAATGCCTCTGGTGTGTTTGGATTGGAAACCAATTATCGGAGCAGAAAATTTGGTGGGAGAAAAAGTTTTAATAGTAATATGGCTTTTCATTTTTGGATCCTGACTACTATAACAAAAAGCAAATAAAAAGCAAATATGAGTTTATGCTACTTTTACCCATCCAGACATAAAACCAGAACCACCTAATTTTTGAGGCACTGGAAGTTTTGCATTTACAGCCAGTCTTTGTCTTATAACATCAATTGCATTTAATCCATCGGTTATATTTGGACTTGATTTAAGCTCTTTAGTTGCAATATTTCCTAATGTATCAATAAATGTCGGAATAGAAACTTTATCGCCTTTATTAACTTCACTATATGAATAACAACCTTCAATTATACCGCAAAAAATAGATAGATAATCATTGGGTCTACCATTCAACATTTCAGGTATTTCAACTTCACGATTATCATATACAGCTTGTTGAAATATTTTTGATAACGGTAAAATTTCTCCGCCACTAGTCGCATTTGTCACAATGTTTTGACGAATACTTTTCTTTAATTGAATGCTTGAAGAGTCTTTTAAAACAATTGATAATATGTTCAAAATAAATGGTATGGGAACATTATTACCCATCAAAATATCTCTATCTGCATCTGTAATAGTATCTTGAAATTTATCATTATAGCGTCTTACAGTTGGTTCTTCTGGCATAGTTTTTAGATGATTAAAACAAGCTAATTATATCATATTTTTGGCTAATTGGGTTATTTATGGTGATTTGATTATTGTTCCGCTGATGTTTATGAATCAGGGAAACTGATGAATAACTACATCAGCGTGAATCCCGCTTTGCGGGAGATTATTTTCTACTCATTCTGGTTGGTTTAAAATGGTAGGCTTTAACCTGGTCATAGACTCTAATGAATATCTGATTCCCTGTACTCCGACGCCGCTACCTTTGATACCCAAAAATGGAAAATGGTCCGGACCTCTTTGAGGCTTACTATTAATCCAAACTGTACCTACTTCCAATCTTTTACCGATTTTGATACCCGCTCCCTCATCTTTGGTATAAATGGCTGCTTGAAGACCATAAGTTGAAGAGTTGATAATTTTTATTGCTGTTTCAACATCTTTCACAGCAATAAATGAAACTATTGGTCCAAAAGTTTCAATTCTGACAATTTCAGAATGCTCGCTTACATTATCCAAAATTGTGGGTTCAATATAATTCCCTTTTCTTTTTCCACCTAATAATATTTTCGCTCCATCTTTGCAAGCATTTAATATTCTTGACTCAACTGTTTTAGCTGCAGATTCAGAAATCAATGGACCGATACTTTTTGTTTCCGGAGACCTTGGATCACCCATTTTGATTTTTTCCTGTGTAATTTCAACTACTTTGGGAATGATTTTTTTTAAATCTGATTCCAGCCCTAAAACATATTTGATAGCAGTACACCTTTGACCTGCAAAAGAACAATAGCCTTTAACAATTTCGGCGGCTGTGGTTTCCGGATTAAAATCAGACAAAACCAATGCCGGATTATTGCCACCACATTCAAATAAAAGTGGAATCATCCCGGCTTTTTGGGCTGCATGTTTACCAACTTGTGAAGAACCAGTAAAAGTAATCATGTTGATGCCTGGATGTGTTACCAAATAATCACCGATTGTATCTCCTGATCCGGTCACTGTGATAAGTAAATTGTCAGGAATTCCGGCTTTTTTAAAAATTTGTGTTAAATGTAAATCAGAAATTGCGCCATTGGTCGGAGGTTTATAAATCACTGCATTACCGGTCATAAAAGCTGGGGCTAGTTTGGAAACTGACAAATTCACCGGATAATTAAATGGAGCAATGGCTAAAATAACTCCGTGAGGAACCCGCTCAATAATCGATACTTTGGTTTTGTCATATCCGGGAAATGCATCTGAGGGAATTTGTTCTCCCCGTAAATTAAGCCCATCAGAGGCATAATAATCAATCATATCAGCACTTCGTAATATCTCATCTTTTGCCTCATCCATGGGTTTTCCAATTTCCCTGATCAATAGTGAAGTTAAATATTTTTCATGTTCGCGCATCCAGTCAGCAGCTAGTTTTAAAATTTTTCCGCGGTCTATCAAAGATACTTTTTCCCATTCTTTTTGGGAAAGATGGGCACGTTTAATTGCAGCATCAATTTCTTCAAAAGTGCAAACCGGAATTTTACCCACAACACTATTGTCAATTGGAGATATGACATCGGTATAATGCCCGTTTTTGGGTGCCACCCAATTACTTCCATCAAACCATTTATACAATGGTGGTGTTGAATTAGAATATAATTTTTCAAAAAATTCTTGAGGCATAATAATTAATGTAAAATTTAAATATCACCTGCCCGCTATCGCTATGCGAAAGCATTTGCAGGCGGGAAAAGAAAAATGATACTGATATATTTACTATAGAGAAATTTAACAAAGGATGCAATCTATAAAAAATATTTAATAAATCTTAAGGTAGTTTTTCCCATAAATAAATTCCGTATGCTTGTTTGCTGTCTTTCTTGCGAGCGCAATCAATAATTTCCTGGGAAATTTTGGTTAAATCTTTTTCAAGAGCATTTTTACTTAAAATGTCTGCAAGTTTTTCTTGAGTTACAATTTGATTTAAATTGCGGTTAATCAGCATAAATCTTTCTCCAACGATCAATTCCCCATCTACTATTTGCAATCCTAAAATTTGAATGCCTTTAATTTGAATGCTATCCAACTGTTTATAGGAAATTTTTTTAGGCAACAGTCTTTCTAATTTATTTTGATTAAATATATAAAAACACATATCACCCACCATGCTTACCCACCAGGATTTTGACGAACTTTCAAAAACTGCAATTTTAGCTTTGACTGGAAATTTTTTCTGCAACCTAAGCAAACATCTTGCCACTACTTTCAGTTGTTGTTCCATGAGTCTTTTTCTAGCCCGGTAATAAAAATCGCTGGAAGACAAATGTTTATGGGAAATGATGGCTATATCCACCAGTTCCTGCGCGCTCTTTAAGGGGTTTTCTCCATTAGTTTCGACCATCAACAGACAATCATAACCGAAGTTTAATGTTTCAAATGCACTATTTGGGGTATTACTTAGGTTTTTACCTATCTTAAATCTGGGTCTTTCAGATCTATCAATAAATTTTTTCCTGTTTAACCCAAAAACGTCAGTATACATGTATTTTAAAAACTCTTTCTAAATCAAGGCATCAACAAAATTCACATAAATCTAGCCTCAACTTCTTTCCAATTTACCACATTCCACCAGGCTTTTATATATTCAACCCGTCTGTTTTGATATTTCAGGTAATAAGCATGTTCCCACACATCAATTGCCAAAAGTGGTATTTTTCCATCTGACAAAGGCGTATCCTGGTTGACAGTGCCTACTATATCCAATTTTACTTGTCCTTCTACGCCAGTTGGCGGAGAAGGAGATTTAACTAACCAGACCCAACCGCTGCCAAATAAAGTGGTAGCTTTTTGGGAAAAAATTTCCTGAAATTTAATTAATGATCCAAATGTTTGATTGATGGCTGAAATTAGTTGCCCTTGTGGTTCCTGATTGTGCTGGCCAGACATGATTTTCCAAAAAAAAGCATGATTTGCGTGGCCTCCGCCAAAATTCTTTACAGCTTGCAAAATATTTTCCGGCACTTTATGCAAATTTCCCAAAATTTTTTCAATTGGCTTATTTAATAACTCATCCTGACCTATCAGAGTTGAATTTAGTTTCTCTACATAAGTTGCATGATGCTTGTCATGATGAAACTTCATGGTTACCTCATCAATATAAGGTTCCAGGGCATTATATGCATACGGTAAAGGTGGTAAAGAAAACATAATTATATAAATTCTAAATACTAAATCCTAAATTCTAAATAATATATAATCTTTAAGATTTAATTCTAGAAAATTAATTTTTAAATTAATACTATTATAATTCTATATTATATGTAGCAATTAATACTATCTGTAATATTTCCTACATCTTAGCTCTTGCTGTCTTATTGTCTTACTATCTTCCCATCTGGCTATCTTATCGTCTTATTATCCAACTTGTAATATAATACTTCCATGGCAAAAAATAAAAGTTCAGCAACTAAATCAACTTTGACAGAAATTGTTAATAAAACAGTTAAAAATCGTCAAAGAAGAAAAAAATTAAAAACAGTACCGGCAGTCACATTGCCGGCAACAGAACTGTTGGATAAAAAAACCGACCTAACAAATGAACAAATTGCCCCAATTTCTGAAAAATTAAAAGCTCAAAATATTTACCGCGGTTTTACTAAATTAGCCATCAATATAAAAACTAAACGCAGGTTTCAAATTGGCTTTGGGGCGATATTGATTTTAAGTCTATTTTTATATTTTTATATTTTTAAAGATATCCCCTCTCCTGATAAATTGACGTCTGATTTTTCCCAAACCACAAAAATATTTAGCCGCAAAGGAGAGCTGTTATACAATATTTACGTTGATAAAAACCGTACTTTTGTGCCTCTTAACAACATCCCGAAATATGTCCAACAAGCAACCATATCCATAGAAGATAAGGATTTTTATAAACACGGAGGGATAGATCCCATTGGCGGGGTTTTGAGAGCTGTTAAAGAGTTTGTTTTTAAACAACAACTGCAGGGTGGATCAACTATCACCCAGCAACTGGTAAAAACTGCACTGCTTACTCCTGAACGGACAATTCAGAGAAAAATAAAGGAAATCATCCTGGCGTCTTTGGTAGAACTTAAATATCCCAAAGATAAAATTTTAGAAATGTATTTAAATCAGGTACCATACGGAGGAACTGCCTGGGGAATTGAAGCAGCCAGTGAACGGTATTTTAATAAAAAAGTCGGTGAACTTTCTTTGGCAGAAAGCGCATTATTGGCAGGACTTCCGCAAGCTCCAACCACTTATTCTCCGTTTGGATCACACCCCGAATATGCCAGGCAGCGGCAGAAATTAGTCCTGGACAGAATGTTAGAGGATAAATATATAAGCAGTGAGCAAAGAGACGCAGCACTGAACGAAGATTTAAAATATAAACCAATTTCCAATGACATCAAAGCTCCGCATTTTGTGATGTATGTCAAAGAATTATTAGTTACCAAATACGGAGAACGTACAGTTGAACAAGACGGACTCAAAGTGACTACGACTTTGGATTTGCAATTTCAGGAATTTGCTGAAAATACAATTGCTTCAGAAGTGGGAAAACTTGAAGATTTGCATGTGACCAATGCTGCTTCTTTGATTACTCATCCTGCAACCGGAGAAATTTTGGCAATGGTCGGTTCGACAGATTATTTTGCCAGCGAATCAGGCACTTTTAATGCTACCACCGCTCTACGTCAACCAGGGAGCGCAATCAAACCTATAAATTATGCTATTGGTATTGAAAATAAAGTTGTCACACCAGCATCAGTATTTAATGACGATCTGTCTTGTTTTGCGGCCCTCCCCAAAACTTATTGTCCTGTCAATTATGACGGTAATTTTCATGGACCTACTCAATTACGGTTCGCATTGGGAAATTCTTATAATATTCCGGCTGTAAAAATGCTCAAATTAAATTCTGTGGAAACCATGGTTGCCTCATCCTCTGCTTTTGGAATTACTACTTTTAAAGATAAATCCCGTTATGGATTATCTTTGACGCTTGGAGGCGGTGAAGTCCCAATGACGGAAATGGCTACTGCATTTGGTGTATTTGCTAACGGCGGTATCAGAAAAGATCTGGTAGCAGTCTTAAAAGTTGAAGATAAAAATGGCAAAATATTGGATGAATATAAAGATGCTAATTTAGATAAAGAAACTCTCTCACAACTTTTGATAAATGGGCCACGTGTAGTGTCCCGGGAAACTGCATTTTTAATTTCACATATTTTATTGGATCAAAATGCGCGCTCTTCTGCTTTTGGATCAAGTTACTTACAAATTTCCGGCCATCCTGCTGTTTCTGTCAAAACCGGAACCACTGATGATAAACGGGATAACTGGACAATTGGTTTTACTCCGGAATTTTTGGTGGCTACGTGGGTGGGAAATAATGATAATTCACCCATGAATCCATATTTAGCATCAGGTGTGACAGGAGCAGCGCCAATTTGGAATAAAATTATGACTTTTGCCCTTACAGACATCAAAGAATCCTGGCCCAAACAACCTGAAGGAATTGTTGGACTCTCTATCTGTCCGAAAAATTAGTAGTTAAGGACGTACTTAATACTCTCTACTGCATTGATTGTCCCCATGACGGTGATCCGGTGACGATTGTTAAATAGTTTTTTTGTCATTACGATCCCAACTTCATGTCAAGAAAAACAATCTTCTATCCTCACGTCATTGCGAGCAAAGCGAAGCAATCTTCTTTATAATATTTTTATGTTTATCAAACAATATTATGTTTATATCATGACTAATCACACAAATAGTGTTTTATATACTGGTATTACCAATAATTTAATCAAAAGAGTTTACCAACATAGAACGGAGATAGGTTCAAAGTTTACATCCAGATATAAAATCACAAAACTTGTTTATTATGAAGTATTTAAAGATATAAAAGAAGCAATAACAAGAGAAAAACAGCTCAAAGCAGGATCAAGAAAGAAAAAACTTGAGTTAATCAAACAATTCAATCTTGAATTTAAAGATTTATATGATGGAATTATAAGGTAAAGAAGATTGCCACGCCCTTCGGGCTCGCAATGACAATAAAAATTTTTATTCCGTAAATTTAAATGTGGAGAGGATTTGGTTAAGAATTGATTGGTTATCACCCGCTAAAATAATTGTGTATTGATATTCTTTCTGTTGATTATATAAAAATACTTCTGACTGATATTCATAA
>Ga0075613_119_pt1 | contig 7759 bp, 6 predicted proteins | sample RifGroA1_FD_68367 | JGI IMG/M metagenome (GOLD analysis project Ga0075613, IMG submission 68367) | Microgenomates (Gottesmanbacteria) bacterium GW2011_GWA1_34_13 | reverse complement strand
ATTATATTATTGGGCTCAACCTGATTTACGGGGTAAAGCATCTATAAATACCACAGCCGACAACCCCGGCACCAAAATCATTATTTACGGAGAAGCGCCTGCAGAATAATACACTAATTTATAATTGATAATTTACAATGTATAATTCGAAAAATAATCCAAATAATGTCATAAATGAAAATGTACAATGTACAATTTAGTTGAATATAAAAGGGATATTTGTATAAGATCTTTCAATTTTGCAAAAAGAATCATTAATTTAGCAATATCACTTCGTAAAAAAACATCCTTATATTCCATTTCTGATCAAATTATTCGTTCTGGAACCAGCATTGGTGCAAATATTGAAGAGGCACAAAATTCTTCATCTAAAAAAGAATTTATTCATACAATGACAATTGCTTTAAAAGAAGCAAGAGAAACTAATTATTGGTTAAGGCTAATAGTTGAATGTAAATTGATAAGTCAAGAAAAAATGGAATTATTAATGAAAGAAAATGTTGAATTGATAAAAATCATTACCACAATTGTTAAAAACTCAAAAAAATAATTATAAATTATACATTATCAATTATACATTTACTCAAGGTAATCTTTCAGTTTCTTCGATCTTGATGGATGTCTCAATTTCCGTAGCGCTTTTGCTTCAATTTGTCTGATCCTCTCACGGGTAACGCTAAATTCCCTCCAAATCGCAAAATCAAAACTCTTTTTTCGCGGTCTGTTAAAGTATCTAATACTTCTTCCATGTGTTCTTTAAGCAATTGTCTCGAAGTTGCATCATATGGAGAAGGAGCTGTGGTGTCTTGGATAAAATCTCCTAAATGTGAATCTTCTTCATCTCCCACAGGAGTTTCCAAAGACGTCGGTTCTTGTGAAACCTTAATAATTTCCCGGACTTTTGCTACATCTACTTCCAAAACCAAAGCCACTTCTTCGGGCGTAGGTTCTCTACCTAATTCCTGCATCAATCTTCTGGAGATTCTCACAAACCGGTTAATGGTTTCCACCATGTGCACGGGAATTCTTATCGTTCTCGCCTGATCTGCAATTGCCCGGGTAATTGCCTGCCTGATCCACCAAGTAGCGTAGGTTGAAAACTTATAACCTTTGCGCCAATCGTATTTTTCTACTGCCCTAATCAACCCTTGATTACCCTCCTGAATCAGATCCAATAAACTCATTCCCCGACCGATATATTTTTTGGCAATGGATACAACCAGCCGCAAATTTGCTTCAGTTAATTTTTTCTTAGCCCGCATATCGCGTTTTTCATAACGTTTGGCTAAATCAATTTCTTCTGCAAAAGTTAAAAGCGGTACTCTACCGATTTCCTTAAGATACATGCGTACCGGATCTGAAACAACTGCATGGTCAATTTTTGATAGAGACTCAAGTTCCTTTTCCAAATCGACCATGGATTTAGTTAATTCTTTCTCTTCTTCCTGACTGGTGGTTTCAAATACGTCAATTTCAGCTTTGAGCAATTTATCATACAGCTCATCAATTTCCTTAATATGCAATTCAGGGCGGGCAAAAACTGAAAGAATATCTTCCTGCGTAATAAATCCGTTATCTTTACCTTCTTTAAGCAGGTCTTTGATGGTAGTAATTGGTTTGGTTTTAGTCATAATTGGTGTCTATTATATCAAGATAGCGCCTTCAAATCAGCAACTAAATCATGAAGCCGGATTTTGAGGTCTTTTAGGGTGTTTTCATCACTTTGGTCATGAGCTTTTGTGATAGCTTCTGACAGGGTTTTTATTTTTTGCCGTAAAATACTTACTTTGGTGGCATTGATGGTTTTTACCAATTCCTTTTGATATTCATCCTCATCTGGAAAAACTGGCAAATCGCGTAAATAAGCAGTGTCAAGAGTGGGAACAATCTCTGATGGTAATTTTTGGCTAAAATCATTGATATTAATTGTTTGATTTTGACTGCATAAATCAATCAATTCCATAAAAATTTTCTTGACCGGCATTACGTGAAAATCTGACGGATCGATTTTTTCCGTTACCTGATGCAGAGTAACTGCTATGTCTTTGGCTTGTAATACCATAGATAACAAATGTTCTTCTAATAAATCTTCATGGTTTTTAGAAATTTTATTTTCTGCCTGAATTTTTCTAGCAATTGGTAGAGTTATTCTAATTTTTTGCATACCTTCATTTAATTTTTCTTCAGAAATTACCAAACGTTCTGATAAATTCTTCAGGTAATGACCTTGAATCACCGGATTGGAAATTTTTGCAAATATAGGTAATAATTCTTCGGCAATTTTTTTCTTGGCATAAATATCATTATCAGTAAATCTTGAAAACGCAGAATTTATCAAAAATTCATAAAAAGGCACAGCTTTTTTTACAGCTTTTTTCCAAGCTACTGCATCCTCCCTGGCTGCCTCATCAGGATCTTTGCCATTGGGAATTGTCACCACTCTGATATCTAAACCATTTTGATCGGCAATTTCTATTCCACGCCTGGCAGCTTGATCACCAGCCAAATCTTTATCCAAAGATAAAATTAACCTGTCGGTGAAACGCTTGATCAAATTAACTTGAGCCAAAGTCAACGCAGATCCTTTGATAGCCACAACATTTGCTACACCTGCCTGAAAAGAAGAAATTAAATCAAATTCTCCCTCGACAATGATGGCACTGCCCTCTTTTTTGATCGCCTCTTTAGTGATATTTAAGCCATACAAAGTATTTCCTTTTATATATATCGGCGTTTCCGGAGAATTTATGTATTTTGCTTCTTTGATATCGGGATTTAATACCCGTCCGGCAAAAGCAATGGTTTCCGAGCGATGATTTTGAAGGGGAAACATGATTCGATCACGGAATCTGTCATAAAATCCAGTTCTGCCTTTAGATATCAGTCCGGCAATTTCTATATCATTTGGTTTATAACCTTTTTTTATCAAAAATCTGCCTAAATTATCCCAAGAAGCTGGCGCAAAACCTAACCCAAACGTCACAATGGCTTTATCTGTAACACCTCTTTGTTTTAAATAATTTCTGGCCCTGTCACCTAATTTATGTTTGGTTAATATAAAGTGATAAAACTCCTGCGCCAAATGATGGATTTCCAATAGTTTATCTTTTAATGCTGATTCCTGACTGGTACCTACATATCTGGTTAATTTGACTCCGGCACGGTTAGCTAATATTTTTAATGCCTCAGGAAATTCTAAATGATCCAGTTCCATCAAATATCCGAAAATATCCCCACCACGAGAACACCCAAAACAATGCCAAATTTGCCGTTCAGGTGAAATTACAAATGAAGGGGTTTTTTCTCCGTGGAAAGGGCACAGGGCTTTAAAATTCCTGCCGGCTTTTTTTAAAGTTAAATTTTCGGAAATTAAGTCGACCAGATTTATCTTTTGTTTGATCAGTTCCAATTCATCCATAGTTTTGAGGCAATTGTAATCCAGTGGTTATGCTTATACAAGTTTTATTGGTCTTGTGGTTTATATTGAGGATTTTTATTCAGTTCCAAAATTTTAAAAGCCACGTCACCATTAATGTAATAAATAGTTTTGATCAGATTTGCGGTCATCACGTTTTTGGGCAAAGGCTCTTTTTCATTAAAAGAGTTATCGGTCACCAACAATGTTTTATCAGGTAATGAAAAAACCACATTTCTCACATCAGAAACAAAATGCCAGTTACCGATTCTTTTTACGTTTACCCAACCGCCATCACCAACAATTCTGTCTACAAAATTTTCATTTTGTAAAATTTTAGGATCAGGATGTAGATAAAATAAATAATAAATATATTGTTGGTCAAAACCCATACCTTGGGGCGCAATCACAATATTGTTATAATTTTTTTCAATAGTTTTTAAATAATTATAAGTATCCCTAAATCCATAATAAGAATTTGGTCCTTGGGCATATGGCATATAAGTAAAATAATCTATTACAAATCTGCTGATGAAAAAAACAATTACACAAACAGCTCCCAGCAACAAGGGTAATTTTTTTAAATATTTTTTTGATTCTATCAGCCCTATCCCGCCAATCATTGAGGGCAATGGCATAAATGTCAGCATCCGCCAAATATGTCCATCTGATGCCAAACTTGAAGGTATGGAATAAACAAAAAACCAAATAAATAATATCGGGTAAAACAGTTTATTGCTGATCAGAACCATTATCCCTAAAACAATCAGTCCAAATTCAAAGGGATAGAAAAATCCCCAATTTTGGGGCATACCTGATAATCCCAAAAATGACCCGTATAAGAAAAAAACAGATGTGGAATAATGGTTGATCCAATTTTTGAAATATTCTATGAATTTATCCGTGACTTTGTTATAAATCAGACTGCAAATTTTTGGAGCGTAAATAGTTTGGCAGGCTTGCCTGCGTTCGTTAATGCGGTTTATAAACCCTATTTGGTTCACTTGCGTCGCTTGCCTGAAACGGGTAAATAATAAAGGATTTGTGACATACGGCAACAAAAATAAAAACTGCAATAATATAAAGATTGCCAGATATTTGATTTTTTGCAATTGGAAAAAAGTTTTTCTTTCAATGGCAAAAAAACTTACCAGAAACAAAATTCCAAAAACAATGTAATTAAAATAAGTGTAGTAAATCAAACCAAAACAGACCGCGGCAAGAAACAAGAATTTAATATTTGTTTTGGCTTTAAGCAAATTAATTAAACCAGCCAAAAACAAAGGAATACCCCAATTGACATCCACTCCATATCTGGCAATTGATACCACCCAGGGATTTATAGCCAGTAAAAATGAACCCGCCAGAGCATAACTGTCTTTTTTCCATAACAATTTAGCTAGCACAAAAGTCAGATAAACTGCCCAAATTCCAGCAATAGCAACCGGCAACCTGACGCTAAATTCATTTAAACCAAAAATGTAAACTGAGGGCACGATTAAATAACTGTTTAATGCCAATTTATATCCACCTGTTTCTTTGAAAACTAAAGGTAAAACATTGTTCCATTCATCCCTACCGGTTTTGAGGATGGAATATGCATTCCATCCATTGGATACTTCCTCGGGAATAAAACCTGATGGTACTTGACCTAAAAATACTAACCGTAAAAATGCAGCTAATAAAATAATTCCCAGTAATATAAATTTGGGATTTTTCAAACGCATATTATAGATATAATTCTTCAATCATAACCCAGATAAATTTTATACCCATTAAAGTATTTAATTTTGATTTACCCCATTTACGGGCATGTTCACGACTGGGAATTTCCAATAACCGGAAATTTCTCTTCAAACATTTAATAACTAATTCCTGTTCAATGCAAAAATCATTGGCAGTTAAACCCATTTGTAAAGCAGCTTTGCGATTTAAACCGCGGAAGCTGTATAAAACATCACTTAATTTCGTACCAAATCTGCGGTTAACCAAATAAGTCAAAAAGTCAGCTCCACCGCTTCTTAATATTCCGGAAAAACTCATATTTAAATCAAAACTGCCTCCGGTTCTACGTGATCCGATCACTACATCAGCTTGGTGATTTATAATTGGCAAAATAAATCTGGGAATATCTGAAGATGTATGAGATCCGTCAGCATCAAATAAAATTACACAATTATGTTTGGCATTTTGAATTCCAATTCTTACCCCATCTCCCCTGCCTAATCCGTGATCAAGGAAATAACGGACTTTTTCTTGGCGAACAATTTCTTTGGTATTATCACGAGAATGGCCATCAACTACTAAAATGTCATCTGCATAAGGTTTAAGAGATTGAATAATTTGTTTTATTCCTTGACCTTCATTTTTAGTCAAGACCACTATTGTAACTTTATTTTTATATTTAAAGGCTTTCATTTTTTTAAATGGTCTTCATTATAACAAAATATTTAAAATATTTGATATAATCACCACATTGTTTATGAAAAACTCTAAAATGCAAATCGGTGTCGGTGATGTCCCTATCACTCCTTTGGCCTATAAATATATTAATCAGGTTCTAAAATCCCGGAGAATTACTTATGGAAAATTTATCCAAGCTTTTGAAAAAGAAATTGCTAAATTACACGCTGTTAAATATGCAATTTTTTGTAATTCCGGCACTTCGGCTCTGCAAGTTGCACTGCATGCTTTAAAAAAGAAATACGGGTGGAAAAATAATGATGAGGTAATTGTGCCAGCTATCACATTTGTAGCCACTGTAAATATAGTTTTGCAAAATAATATGCGCCCGATTTTTACAGATGTCACTTCCCATGATTACATGTTGGATCCGCAGCTTCTAGAGAGCGCTATCACTCCCAAAACCCGAGCTATCATTCCGGTACATATCGGCGGGCTTCCGGCTGACATGACGCCGATTATGAAAATTGCCAAGAAATATAATTTGAAAATTATTGAAGATTCCTGCGAAACCATGTTTGCCAAATATAATGGCCAACCCGTTGGATCTTTCGGAGATTTTAGCTGTTTTTCAACCTATGCAGCCCATACATTAGTGACAGGTGTTGGCGGATTTGTCTGTACCAGTGACTCAAATTTGGCAATTATTGCCAAAAGCTTGTTAAATCATGGACGGGATGGAATTTATATCGGAATTGATGATGATTTAGGTAAAAAAGGCAAAGCTTTGTTTAAAGTCGTGGATAAAAGATTTAGTTTCATTGATGTGGGTTACAGTTACAGAGCCACAGAATTTGAAGGAGCCTTAGGTTTGGCACAACTGAAAGACTGGAAAAAATTGATTAGCGCTAGGCAAGCAAATGCCAAATATTTAACCCATAATTTAAATGACTTAAGCAAATTTTTACAATTGCCTCAAATTAGGAAAGGCAGCGAACATATTTTTATGTTTTATCCCATTATGATCAAGGATAAACGTATTAAACGTACAGAACTGGTTTTCTTTTTGGAAGACAATGGTATTGAAACCAGATATTTACTGCCACTTTTAAACCAGCCGGTTTATAAAAATATGTGGGGAAATATTGAAGATAAATTTCCGGCTGCCAAAAATATCTCACGTAATGGTTTTTATATTGGCAGTCATCCGGGTATCACACAAACAGAATTAAGATACATTGTAGATAAATTCCACGAATTTTTCAAGAAATATCAATAACTGCACACTCCCCGGGTGTGATAGCTAGACACCTCCTGATTTATGGAAATTTTGCTGTAATTTTTCTAAAACTTCTTTAGTACCTACGTCAAAATAAAATCCCTTTCCAATATCAAATGCATATGTGGCAATTTTTCCAATCAACCAAGAGATAATTGAACCAGGAGCATCTGCATGATTGCCTTCTTTCAAATATTGAGTAATCAGTGGTAAAGAATTTTTGGGATAAATATAAAAAGGAATTGAAGTTAATGTAGTAGGAGGATCTGCTGGCTTTTCGATAAATTTGATTAATTTTATGCCGTCAACAACGGCACAACCTAATTTATTTTTTATGATATTTTTGTCATGGCAGTTAAAAATACTATTTATAAAACCTTTGTGACTCGCAAAAAACTCCAAAAATGCATTAAAATTCAGTGAAGTTAAAGTATCTGATGAAACAACTAATAAATCTTCCTGCCAGCCGGTTTTATCTAGTACAAATTGTAAATCTCCAATAGCACCTAGTCTTGTATCCTTATCATTTGCTCCGTTATTTAACAGTCTGATGTATTTGGCAGGATAATTTTTTTTCAACCACTTAGCAAAATAAGGATAATATCTATTGTTAGTTACCATGACAATTTCATCAACTTGTTTAAGTTTGATAATTTCATCCA
>Ga0075613_114_pt1 | contig 8421 bp, 8 predicted proteins | sample RifGroA1_FD_68367 | JGI IMG/M metagenome (GOLD analysis project Ga0075613, IMG submission 68367) | Microgenomates (Gottesmanbacteria) bacterium GW2011_GWA1_34_13 | reverse complement strand
TCTTGTTCGAACGTATTATTTACATATTTATATCTCATAAATGATTTTTAGAAAATTAAGCTCGTCTTGACAATCGCCTAATAATCGCCTAATATTCGACTATATATGTTTATTCCAAAATATACTATAACTGATCAACTTCTTACTAATATTACTCAAATTAATACACTGATCAGAGACTTTAATGAACGCCGTTTTCCTAAAGTTATTTTAGTAGAATTTGAAAAAATTGCTCGGGAAGTTTCAACATTTGCTTCAACAAGTATTGAAGGTAATCCTTTACCTTTAACTGAAGTGAAAAAGGTGCTTAGATCGAAACCTGTAAATATTCGAAATAGTGAAAAAGAAGTCATTAACTATAATCAGGCAATTAAGACTTTACATCAACAGCTTCAAACTAACCGATTAGAATTATCTCTTAATCTGATTCTATATATTCATAAACAAATAACGATAGGGTTATTACCAAGTTTTGAATCAGGAAAACTCAGACAAAAGCCGGTTTTTGTAAATGATCCAAGAACTGGGAAAGTTGTGTATTTGCCTCCTGATGCAGAATTGGCAAAAGATCTCACTATTGATCTGATTACCTATGTGAATGAAAATAGTCAAAAAGTTGATCCACTCATTCTTGCAGGTATTTTTCATAAACAAATGGTTATTATTCATCCGTTTATGGATGGTAATGGTCGCACTACGCGTCTTATAACCAAAGTTTTACTTGCCAAAATGGGACTAAATACTTTTAATCTTTTTAGTTTTGAAAATTATTATAATCAAAATGTAACCAAGTATTTTCAAACAGTCGGAGAATATGGTGATTACAACGAAATATCAACATCAATTGATTTTACTGATTGGCTGGAATATTTTACCGGAGGATTAATTGATGAATTGATGCGGGTCAAAAAATTGTTACCGAATATTGGCGTTACACCGGATACTCAGCTCGAAATACATCATTTGAGCATTTTGGAATATATTAAAAAAAATAACTTTATTACCGATCGTAATTATGCGAAATTAACTGACAGAGCGAAAGCAACACGTACGTTAGACTTTCAAAAACTAATTGATTTGGATCTTATTGAACGTAAAGGTAAAGGTAGATCAACGTTCTATGTATTGAAGAAAGATTAGAATAAACAAATTTTGCCGAATTTAAAATAAATTTTTGCTGTTGTGTACACCCAGATGGATACCTGCCCTGAGCTTGCCGAAGGGTTGTTCGAACGTATTATTTACAATAATTTTAATGCCTTGATTTTAAATACTCTAGTGTACCATCTTGTAAACGGAATGAACCATTCCAAACTACAATATTATATCCAGTAGGAAATTCATCGGGATTTTCTTGTCTAAAATCTATTGAGCGTACACGCTTATCCACTGCTTCACTCATATATCTATCAGATCCACCAATGATAGAAAATTTATCACCCCATATTTCAATATTTTGAGGATTAGAGATATCATTTGGAGATAAAGATATTGACAACAGTATATTAGGCGTTTCCAATGCATGTCGTACTGCTGTTGTTTTATTTATACCGTTTAATACAAAATCCAATGCGAATACTCCACCTAATCTAGATGTAACTGGAAGATTCGCTTTTTTAAATAATTCATCAGCTCTTTGCATAATTGTTCTACGTAAGTCATAAATATCATGTATTTTTGGAATTTCTATTTTTAATGATTTAACCTGATTTTCAGTGATATTATAACCATTTACAACTTCAAACGTAATTTGAGCACCACGATCTTCCATCATTATGGATAAAATATTATTTCCAGCTTTTTCCTGAAATTGCAAAATAGGTGATGTTTGATAGAGTTGTAGTTTAAATTCAGTAATTAACTGTTGAATTATTTTTCTCCATATCTTTTTTTGATCTTTGGTCAACATCTGATCATAAAGACTATAATGAGGTGAATTATGCTTATTACCTTGTACATCAAATCCCCATACCTCAGCACCATTACATGCTCCAACAAGTATCCTGTTTCTTAATGTAATGGGTATTTGGTTAACAATTCTCCATTGAACACTTTGAAGACTTTGCCCTGTTATAAAAAAAAGTACTATTCCCTGTTTAAGAAGTTGAGTTAATTCCTTAATCATTTCTAAAGAAGTTGGTTGATAAAGATCAGCAATTGTTTCATCTACATCAGAAAGTATAAGTTTAACATTATGATTCCATGATATTTTTTTTATCAAGTTATTTTTGGTCATATCTTATTAAGACAAATTTATTATCTTAAAATATTATATCAACAAAAAAACAAGTATCAAAGTTTGTGGAATTTTTGTTAAAAAAATATGGATCTGCAAAAGATTTTATTGGATGGTGGAAAAAATAAATTTAGTACACGTTTTACCACGAATATATAGCTTCACAAGGCTCTAAACTTCATTTGTACACCCAGATGGATACCTGCCCTGAGCTTGCCGAAGGGTTGTTCGAATGTATTATTTTCAAATTTAAGTATTAGCAAGAATATTTATTTCAATTATAAGATACAAGTTAATAAAGGAGAAAGTTTTATTAAAAATAAGTAATTGTTTAATAATTTTATTTCAAAAAATTAATTTCTCTGTAATGATCATCGAATCTTAAATGATTTTTTTCAGATGCTCTAACAATAATGTTTGAATTGTTTGATCCTTTATAACTTGGTTTAATAAATCATCTCTTAATTTACTTAATAATTTATTTCGACTAATTCTAAAATTTGAAATTATTTGTGGTTCTTGATCTCGTGATTCAATTGTTGCGTTATTATGATAAGTAGATAAGTTTTCCAATAACTGTAAATCATTTAATCGAAGTTCAATTAAATACCAATTTAATATCCTTGCCTCAGGTAAATCATGACCTAATTGTTGTTCTTCCAGTGCTTGTGCAAAAACGGTATATTTTAAGGCTTCAAAAAAATCATCTAATTCAGCAGCTGATTTGATACATGTTAAAGCCACTTGTTCTACTTTTGAATCCTGAAATTTATAATTATAAAATAAAGTATCAGGTATTGGGTTTCCTAATAATCCTTTTTCTTTCAGTATTTGTTTATATCTTGATCCTTCCTGCACTCTAATCATATCAAATACATCACCGATAAAGTCTTTGCTTCCGTGAGAGACCAATTTAGAATCACGAATGAAATTAATATTTTCAATTATTTCAGAAAAAGTCATCAAAGAATCAAACATTATAAACCCACCTCCAATTATTACTTCTGTATTTGATTCGAGGGCTAATTTTCTTAATGTTTCAATTGCTTTTTGATGAGATTCTACTGATTCTCCTTTTTGATATCTTTTTAATTGAGTATTAGATCCTGATTCAAAACCGATATAAACTTGAGATAAGCCCGATTTGATTAAATTTGTTAAAGCTGTTTCTCGAGCAATTCTGATTTCCGGAGTATCATGCAAATTCCAAATCATATCCGACCTGACTGAAACTTGATATTTGATGTCAGGACCTATTTTTTGTATACCATCTGCAATTTCATTCCAACGATCAAAATTAGAAACAGCAGGTATTCCTACCAACATTTCATCATCTGCGAATACGAATTTTTTCGCACCAAGTGTGTATAATTCTTGTAATTCACCCAATACATCTTGCATTGGTCTTGGTTCCCATCGTGATTTTTTATCAATACCGGTAAATTTTCTATATGTAGCCACACTACAAAAAGTACAATCCCATGGACAACCGCTGCTACTTGATACCCAAATCACACCTTCTTTGTCTAATATATTTTTAATATATTCCGGAAATGCTAAATTTGGTGAGGAGGTGATGCTTTTTGGTAAATATTCACCCTTATTAGTTATTATTTGTTGTGTTTCTTTATTAAAAAAGGTAATACCAGGAACATTTTCCAGATTTTGATGATCTTGAATTGCTTCAAGATATTTTTGTAAAGTAAGTTCGCCTTCACCTTTACCAACTACTAACCATGGATATGCTGTTACTAATTTTTCTGCTAAAAATGAAGGCATAACATTACCAACAATAACATGTAGTTGGCCTGAATTTACCCGATCTGAATTATTCAATGATTCTAAAATTCTTTTAAATTGAGAAAAAGTTCCGTATCTGACAGATAAAGCTAAAATATCGATATCAGGATTTTGTTCTAAAGCGTAAATTGTTGCATCAGGATTTTTTTCCAACTGCAAATCTACCATTGTCATATTCAAATTTTCAGTAGTTTTTTTTAAATAAGATGCCAAAGTTTCAGGTCCCAAAGCTCTACCTTGTCCTTTGGTCGGAGGTTCAAGGCTTGTAGCTACAAATGTAATATTTATTGGTCTTTGTGCTTCTATAGGCATAAAAGTGATAGTTTAGGGGTTTTAGAGGTTATAGTCAAATAGGCCTATTGATGATTAGTTGACGATTTTTTATTGATTTGTTTAATGTTTATTTCACTATAGAAACTTGCTTATTGGATGAAACAAATATTTCCATTAGTCTACATTTAAATCGCAAGAAATAAAAAATTATATATATTAATTTAAATATTAGACTATGTTCTAAGTCTGACTTAGGTATGATGTAATCTGATATATAAGCGTCTATAAATTTGTACCCCGTGCCGGATTCGAACCGGCGATTCTTGGGCTGAAAACCCAATGTCCTAGGCCGCTAGACGAACGGGGCAAAACTAGTTCTTAGTATATGCGAAAGTTCACAGTTCGAAGTAACTAAGAATATTTTCGATCTAACTAAAAACTAATAACTACGAACTACGAACTCGTACATTTTATCAAAAATAACCTTTACTCACAATCAATAAACCCTGTTTTGAGGGCTATTTTTACTCTAGAATCTATAATCTAGAATCCAAAATCAGGGTCATTTCTCCAATTTTTCCCTAACACTGCGCAAAATGTCTTTAGCTGTGTCCTGACCACCTAATCCAAAAGCCAATCCTCCTGCAATAGCCAACATAGCCACAACGCCGGTAAATAAGATCCTGATCAAATCAGCAGCCACACCTAGCTGATGCAATACCAAAAGTAAAGTAAATACGTATATTGCGTATCTGGCAAGAGAGGCTAAGCTCCCTGTTGCGTGTGCTCCCATGCTCTTGGAACCGTGTTTGACTACATCAGACACCAGATTTCCTACAACTACTCCAACTAACCCCATAACCACGGCTATAAATACATTGGGTAAATATATAAGCAGTTGATTTAGGAAATCCCCGACTTTTTTAATTCCCCACGTTTCCACAGTTGCAACGATGAACAAAATCAAAATAGTCCAACGTAATAATTCTCCAAATAATTCAGGCCAAACACCCACATCAATTGACGGAAATAATTTACTGTCTTTGGCAAAAGTGTCAAATTTAATTATCTTAAAAAGCCCAATTACTAAATGTTTGACAACTCCTGCAATAAGTAAACCGACAAGTAAAATTAATAATCCGGCAAAAAATTGAGGCAGGAAGAGCGCGATTCCGGTAAAAAAATTGGAGACAATTTCAGCTACCAGTCCTGGAACATTTACCATATTTTTTTTCACCACCCTTCATTAGAAACATTTAACGAATTTTATGAGTTTTAATGTTTCTTATGTCCGTCATAGATTGCTCTAAGAGCCGTGCTACGAATAGTAGGTAAGGCGAATAGAAAAATCAGACGGATCTAATAAAACATTTATTTATCTCTACTTCCAGCTTAATTAAAAAATGAACTTATTGTCAATATGAGAAATATCTTTTTTATTGTTCGAATCCGACTTTGTCGGATGAGAACTAATCATTTGTTAGCTTCTCTCCCGATTATCATCGGGTTCGAAGAATAATTTTTATTATTTTGCTATCTTTATCTTTTTCTTCAATCATGTTATTTTTATATATTATGAGTGAAGATAATAAATGTCCTAAATGCGGTGCAGACTTAAGCGCGATAATTGAAACTCCACAGGGTAGAAAACTACAAAGATGTTCCAAAGGCTCATGGAATGCAGAAACCAGAAAAACCGAAGGCTGTGCATACGTCAAATGGATACCGATTGAACCTCAATTGCTGGATGAAAAATGTCCTAAATGTCAGGCTCCTTTAATATTACAAGTTACCAGATTTGGTAAAAAAATGAAAAAGTGCTCCACAGGCAGTTGGGATCCAACTGAAAAAAAGGCTATTGGTTGTGATTATGTGGAATGGATAAACGGTACCACTGAAAAACTGAATGAAACATGCCCTGAATGTGGTAAAGCATTAGTGTTATTTACAACCAATAATGGTAAAAAATTAAAAAAATGTTCCACAGCCGGATGGGATCGTGCTACAAGAACTCCGACTGGTTGTACTTATGTTGAATGGTTAAAAGCCGGTGTCAAACTCCAACCAAACGGTGAAGAATTCCTTCCCCCGCCTCCTGACGAATTTAAAGGCTAAATTAGTTTATTTGAGAATCAATTTTTTAATATTTACTGCCTGAGCTTAATCGAAGGGTATAAACCTTCGAGAGGATAAAACTGCATTTTTGTCTGCATCAAATCAAGCCAATGAATTTCAACATGAATATTTTAGAGAAGGAAGAAAAATTGATCCGCATGTTTTTGATGACGCTTTTGCTCTTTTTGGAAGGTTAATACACGATTATTTGATACAAGAATACCCGGAGGAAAGATAGTTTATTTTTTATGTGATAATTGCAGTTCTTTCGGCAAATTTTTATTAGTTTTTTCAATTTGTTTTGAATCATTATCATGTTCTGCTTGATTATGAGCATTTATCCGTTTTCTTATATTAGAATCATCAATTTTATCTCCAATACCCAATGAAACAGTATTAAGTTTCGAATTAGCAGTAATATTAATACCAAGTCTGTTGCCATTAGGCGTATAGCTGAAACTTGTAACAGATAGTGTGTGATTACAAAATCCTGACAGTGGATTTTTTATTCCATAATCAATAGCGCCAAAAACCTTGTCCCGATTATGACCTTCTTTCATAATGAACCCTAGTTTATCAGTTATCATTTATATATTCCAATTTTCCTAACATCTTAAAATAACAGGATTCACATATTAATCCCTGTAATCTAGATTACTGAATTTATCTTAAATCTAGAACAAATATGAATATATGGCAAAAAGAAGCTTTAGAAGCAGTTTATCAACAGGTAACAAGTAATCAGGAAATGATAAATAAAATAGTTAATGGGCGTTTACCTGAAGATGCTTTAACAAATTTATCTCTTGATGAAAAAGACAAAACAGCTCTTGAAGAAGCAGCAAAAGTTGCTAAGAATTATTTTGACGATGAACATCTACTAGATCAAAAAGACGTATTATTAAATATGATTTTGACTTTCGGTCTATCTTTGAACTCCTACATTTTAAGAAGATATTAAGAAATATTTAATAAATAAATTTTTCAATATCCCGGGGTTGGAGGATTTTGAGATTGCCAGTCAATAACTTTATCTGTATCAAGTCCATTTGGAATTCGTGAAATTGAAGATCCTAAGGTTATACTTGTGACTGCAGGGTTCCAGACTAATTTATCATTTCCCCATCCAACTCTATCTACAATTTGTCCTATTGGATTTTTTAAAAGTAACCGATCCCCTTTATTTCCTAATCCATTTCCAATTATAGTTCCAGTTTCAATTACTACAGCTTGTGCATTTTTATTTGGCCAGTAATTCCAAGTATCTTTATTTCTGGAAATTAATATAAAACCTAGGCTTGGAATTGATTTATTAGTTTTCAGAAATGTAGGTAAACCGCTATTATCAATTAATTGCCAGTTATTAAGTTTAATTTCGTGGTCGGTCGGATTATAAAGTTCCACCCATTCGTCGTTATTTTTTAACTTAAAATCACAACCGCACCAGTTGTTATCTCTGTACCAGAAATTTAGTTTTTCGGTCAATTTTAGTTAACGGACAAGTGCTTAATTTATCAAAATTGTCAAAATCACAACCGGGTTTGTATTCCCAAACAAACCAATTATCAAAATGGCTAATTTCCCGGTCAAATAAACTATCGTTTCCATGATTTGCATCAACCTGATAATAAACTTCATTAATAACTAAATTATCTTTTTCTAACATTCCAAAAAATAAATTAAAAATAACCTGTTTTTTTTGAAATATATTGGGTGTTGATAATGGTAAATTGGCTTTAAATAAAAACGTTCTTGGAATATTAGGATAAAAAATTCCTAAATTAATATCACCTTGGTTAAAATACTGAATCAGTTTTTGAGTATTTAAAAATTGTAAATTATTTTCCCAAACACTAAAATCAATCATGGTTTCAATTTTAGGATCATTTTGTCCATCAGGTCCGGTACGGATTACCCGCAATATAATTGTTTGAATTTGTTGAGTTTTATTGGTTATCACAATTTCTCTTGATTCTGTATCACCCGGCATCATATTA
>Ga0075613_125_pt1 | contig 8915 bp, 9 predicted proteins | sample RifGroA1_FD_68367 | JGI IMG/M metagenome (GOLD analysis project Ga0075613, IMG submission 68367) | Microgenomates (Gottesmanbacteria) bacterium GW2011_GWA1_34_13 | reverse complement strand
TGGGCGATGAAGATACACATTCGCAGGAGAAAAATATAGATGTTTTATTTGCTTTAAACCAAGAAACCATTGATAAACATAAAAACGAATTAAAATCCGGTGGAATTATAGTTTATGATCCGGATTTGATGAAAGTAGATCCCCAAGAATTTACGAGTAAAAAAATTATTTTATATCCGGCACCACTTGCAAAAATAGTTAAAGATAATAATTTACTCAAAGTCATGGAAAATAATGTAGCATTGGGTATCACGGCTGGCATATTTGGAATGGACATAAATATTTTAAACAGCAGGCAGCCAAATTAGGTTTTGATTATGTGGTAAAAAATCCGCCTCAAGGTTTTGATCGAAAACTGATAAAAAGAACTGCTCAACCAAAAATTGTTATTACCGGAAACGAAGCTTATGTATTGGGAGCAATTGCCAGCGGATGTAAATTTTATGCTGCATATCCGATGACTCCGATGGCAGCAGCATTAGTATATATGGCAGAAGTCGGTCCTAAATACGGTGTTGTGGTAAAACATGCAGAGGATGAAATTTCGGTAATCAATATGGCAATCGGAGCCAGTTATACCGGTGTCAGATCAATGATAAATACTGCCGGTGGAGGATTTTCACTTATGGTTGAAGGTTTGGGACTCGCAGGAATTACAGAAACACCGCTTGTTATAGTTATGGCACAACGTCCTGGACCGGCAACCGGTTTACCTACATACACTGGTCAAGGTGATCTCAAATTTTTAATTAATGCTTCGCAAGACGAATTTCCCAGAGTAATATTGGCTCCCGGCGATGTGGAAGAAGCATTTTATTTAACAGTTGAAGCTTTTAATATTGCAGATAAATTGCAAACTCCGGTTTTTGTGCTAGTTGATAAATTTTTATGCGAAAGTCATAAATCAGCACCGATTTTTGATCAAACAAAAATAACTATTGATAGAGGTAATTTATTAAGTAAGGAAATTGGTGATACGGTAGAAAATTACATGCGTTATCAGGATACACCATCCGGAATATCACCCCGAAATTTGCCTGGTATGAAAAAAGCCATTGCCACTATCAATTCCTATGAACATACAGAATATGGTTTTTCAACTGAAGATATTACAGATAGAATAAAACAAGTAGAAAAAAGAAATCGTAAGTTAGATTCATATAAAACTACTATTTTGAAACCGACTAAATACGGTGATGAAAATGCCCAAGTTACCTTAATTGCTTGGGGCTCAACCAAAGGTCCGATTTTGCAAGCTTTAAAAAGATTAAAATCGGAAAATTTCAATCAGACTGTTAATTTTATTCATTTAAATCATGTTTGGCCATTACCAAAAGAAGCTTTAATTGAAGAATTAAATAAATGCCAAAAAGTTTTATTAGTTGAAGGTAATTCACAAGCTCAGATGGCAAGTTTAATCAGAGAACAAACAGGGATTGAGATTAAAAATAAATTATTAAAATATGATGGCCGTCCGTTTTATCCTGAAGAAATTATCGAAAAAATTAAGGAGATTTCAATATGATGATGCAAGATTTACAAGCAAGAACTCCTACTTGGTGTCCGGGTTGCGGAAATTATGGTATTTGGGCAGCGCTTAAAAATACTTTAGTCAAATTAGGTTGGGGACCGGAACAATTTGTGATTGTTTATGGTGTAGGTTGCAGTGGTAATATGACGGATTTTGTTAAAAGTCATGGATTTCATTCTTTACACGGCCGTGCTATTCCAAATGCTATTGGTATCAAACTCGCCAATCATAAATTAAAAGTAATTTGTGTAGTAGGAGACGGTGATTTTTACGGAGAAGGTGGAAATCATTTTCTACATGCAGTTCGAGGTAATCATGATATTTGTGTGATTGTGCATGATAATCGGGTTTACGGATTAACAACCGGTCAGACAGCACCCACTTCTCCTAAAGGTTTCATATCCAAGTCTACTCCTTCAGGTGTGATTGAACAAGAAATTAACGGACTATCTATAGCAATAGTTCAAGGGGCTTCTTTTGTGGCACGAGGTTATGCCGGAGATGTACCACATTTATCAACTATATTTGAAAAAACACTGCAACATAAAGGATTTTCTTTGGTAGATGTTTTGCAGCCTTGTGTGACTTTTAATAAAGTTAACACGTATCAATTTTATCAGCAAAAAGTATTTAAACTGGAAACTTCAGAACATAAAATAAACGATAAAGCAGAAGCATTAAAACAAACGGTTGTTCAAACAGATAAAATACCTATTGGTGTAATCTATCAAGAGGAAAAATTAGCGTATCATGAAGAAGTGGCTGTATTAAAAGAAATACCTTTGGTTGATCAACCTGTAAAATCTCCTGATTTGCGGGACATTTGGCAATCTTTATCTTAATTTTAAAATCACCGTTGACAACTTAGCACTACGTATGTTAGACTGCTAATCATATTTATGACACAACTGATGGATCCTAAAATTGATCAACGTTATCCAATAATTCCCATAAGAGATGGTGTGGTATTCCCCGGAACCGAAGTTGTCCTTACTTTTGGCCGCGAAAAATCCATTGCCGCAATTGAATCAGCTGCCAGTTTTAACAAGCAAGTTGTATTGGTGATGCAAAAAACCGCAAATAATAATAATCCCAATCCGGAAGATTTATATAGAATAGGTACCAAGGCAACCATTGAACGGATGTTTAAACATGATGGTGAGATTAATGCTTTGGTGAAAGGAATTTCCCGGGTAGAAATACTGGCATATGATAAAACAGAACCGTATTTATTAGGTAGGATTAGTCCAATTCCTGACACAGGAGATATTACTGATCAAGTGACAGCTTTATCAAATCATATTTTGTCAGAACTTAGAAAAGCTGTAAATTTGGGTAAGGCTGTCGATTTTCTGATTTTTATGAACATTATGTCATCTCCTCCAATTGGAGAATTGGTCAATCAAGTCGCAAATATTTTAGAGATTAAACCTCAGGAAAAACAAGGGCTATTGGAAATGAATGATGTTAAAACAAGAATGGAACAGGTAGACGGACTGTTATCCCATGAAGTAAAAATATTAGAATTAGAGAAAAGAATTTCCAGCAAAACTCAAGAACGGTTTGATAAAAATATCCGTGATTCAGTGTTACGGGAAAGATTAAAAACTATTGAAAAAGAACTAGGTGAAGAAGAGAACAGAGAATTTAAAGAATTATCAGATAAAATAAAAGCTGCAAAAATGCCTCAAGAAGTTTTTAAAAAAGCGGAAAAAGAATTAAAAAGATTAACTCAAATGTCTCAATACAATCCGGAGACTTCTTATGTGCGTACTTATTTAGAATGGTTGACTGATTTGCCATGGGTGAATGAAATACAGACAAATATTGATATTTCTAAAGCCCAAAAAATATTAGATACGGATCATTATGGACTCAAAAAAATCAAAGAAAGAATTATTGAATATTTAGCTGTTATTAAACTGAAAATTTCCAAAGAGAAAAAAATTCAGGAAAAAGAAAGTACCCTTAAAAAAGAAAATGTACCTGCAAAACAAAAAATATCTCATCCGACAATTTTATGTTTCGTTGGTCCTCCGGGTGTAGGTAAAACTTCATTAGGTAAATCGATTGCCCGGGCATTAGGTAGAAAATTTGTAAAAATTTCTTTAGGTGGAATCAGGGATGAAGCTGAAATAAGAGGACACAGACGGACATATGTGGGCGCACTGCCCGGAAGAATCATCCAAGGCATTAAGCAAGCAGGAAGCAATGATCCGGTGTTTATGATGGATGAAGTGGATAAAATTGGAACTGATTTCCGCGGTGATCCTTCAGCAGCATTGCTAGAAGCATTGGATCCTGAACAAAATAATGCTTTTTCAGATCACTATTTGGAAGTACCTTATGATTTATCAAATGTCTTTTTTATCACTACCTGTAATGTGTTAGATACGGTGCCACCGGCACTGCGTGACCGTTTGGAAATAATTCATTTTCCTGGATACACGGAAGACGAAAAATTTCATATTGCCCAAGGATATTTAGTTGATAAACAATTATCAATTAACGGTTTAGAAAAAGACCAGGCAGAAATAAAAGATTCCGCATTACATAATATTATTGAAAATTATACCCGGGAAGCAGGAGTTAGAAGTTTAGAAAGAGAAATATCTACGGTTCTTAGAAAAATTGCCAAGGAAGTTGCTGAAGGTAAAAAAGCAAAAACTCTAGTTAAAACTTCTGATTTACAAAAATATTTAGGTCCGGCTAAATTTACCGCATATTTAGCTGAGAAGAAAAATGAAATAGGTATGACCACTGGTCTTGCTTGGACAGAAGCAGGGGGAGACATTTTATTTATTGAAGTTGCATTGATGCCGGGAAAAGGACTATTAACTCTTACAGGTCATTTGGGAGACGTAATGAAGGAATCTTGCCAAGCAGCTATGTCATATGTGAGAAGCCGTTGGCAACATTTAGGTTTGCCTGAGAAATTTTTCCAGACTTTAGATGTACATGTGCATGTGCCTGAAGGTGCAGTACCAAAAGACGGGCCAAGTGCCGGTATTGCAATAACTACGGCAATTGTTTCAGCTTTAACAAAAATTCCTGTTAAGCGGATAGTAAGCATGACAGGAGAAGTAACTTTACGAGGTAGGGCATTGGAAATCGGCGGAGTTAAAGAAAAAGTAATTGCAGCTCATAGAGCTGGAATAAAAACTGTTATATTACCTAAAAATAATAAAAAAGATTTGGAAGATATTCCCAAACAAATTCTTAAAGATCTGCAATTTGTATTTGTTGAAAATGTGGATGAAGTTTTGAAAGTTGCGTTGACCAAACCTTTACCGCATTTAAAATGACAATTTTTATATTCAAATTGTCATCCTGAAATAGTCTGTCTCTTGTCATCCTGAACTCCTGCTTGCGCAGGCAAGTGTTTCAAGATATAGTTAAATTATTTCAAAAAATCATAAACCATTTTAGAAATTTGTGCGATAGTTTCTTCGGTTTGCGTTTCATCATTTATATCATTGGTTAAAATTCCCAAATAATATGTATGTGAAGGAGATTCAATGATTCCCACGTCATGGATAAGACCAATTTCTGAACCAATTTTATGGTAAATAATGACATTGTCAGGTAAATATTTTGGTATCCGGTTTTCAAAATCACTATTTTTCAGCATCCCCAGCATTTCCATAGTATAAGCTTGATTAGTGATTTGTCCACGGTACATCTTGGCAAGTAAAAGTCCTAAATCTTTATTTGAAGTTTTATTATTTACCATGTCTGTTTGCACTAAACCCCAACTATTTATTAATTTTTGAATTTGATCAATGCCAATTTTATTAGACAAAACATAGGCAGCAGTATTATCGCTTTTTTCCATCATCAATTGAGCAAGAGTTTTCAAAGAATAAACTCCCCCTGGTCCTTCACTTCGAATAGCACCGGTACCGTAATCTTGGATATCACTAGATTGGATTGTAATCCGTTCATCTAAATCAATGTTTGTTTTTCAATTAGTTTTTTTATTTTGTCATCCAAAGATGAAAGTTTTTCAGATTTTTTTTGAAAAATATCGAAAAAGGAAAATTTTGGAGTCTCATCAGCTAAAGGGGAAACTACATTGGATGGTTGGGAATTAAATAATAAAAACCCGATACCTGCAATAGCGATAATCAATAAAAGAAAAAGCAAGACATTACCTTGATTATTTTTTGAAAAACTGTATTTGCTGTTTTTGTCAGACATGTGGAATATTTTCAACGAATACTTAGAAGTTGTCAACTACCGCAGGGGTATTCGAATAATTTAAATATATATAAGCTCGAAATCTTATAAAAGTACACTTGTTGAAACGAAATTAGAAACCATTTAGCATCAACAGATTATATATATATTTTAGAATAAATATTTATAAATCTTATTTATTAATCAATCCTTCGTAAACTGAAACTAGAGTTGTTCCCATAAGTCCCCAGTAAAATGGTATCCAGATAGGAATACCGAAAAATTGTGGGTTTGAGTAACTCCATGCTTTACTAAAATTAACTAAAATAATCTCAACCATAGGTCCACCGATAAATATCAAAATAAACCATAATAGTTCTTTTTTGATTGGATAAATTTTATGTTTTGCATATGCAATAAGTATGAACATAATTGATAATAATATAGCTTGGTTTGACAGGAAAAAGGTGCAAAAATTTGAAAGTAACAATATACTTACTGAGATAACTAATTTACGATTCATACTTAATATTATACACAAGTTGCTAGCATTAGATTGGTATTTCGGGAAACGTGATAAAAGATTTGAAACAGTCCATTTAAACTTTAATAAATTTATATTTGTACCGCGTAAGGGAGTCGGACCCTTGTTATTAAGTTGAGAACCTAATGTCCTGACCGTTAGACGAACGCGGCGTATTTTAGTTAGATGCCGATGTTTGTTTTGATGTCTCAAAACAAAATCGTGCACGGTAATACCGTAATTATAGCTTAAAATTAATCTACTTGACAAGGAATTTAGGCTTAAGTATACTTTCAAAGTTGTCTTAAAAATAAGATGTAAAAATTTAAAATTTCTAACCCCAAAAGATATTTTTTCTTGGGGGTTATTTTTTTAAAAGTAAACACATGAATAATCAAACAAAATTTTTATTAACCAAAGAAGGGCTGGAAGATTTAAAAAAAGAATTTAACAACCTGGTAAATGTTAAAAGAACTGAAGCAGTTAAAAGAGTGGCTGCAGCCCGGGAACAGGGTGATTTGTCAGAAAATAGTGAGTATACTGCGTCGCGAGAAGAACTAAATATGATCGATGGAAGTAACGCTTCATATTGACGGGAAAAAAGACGTTTTTACCATAGTTGGTGAATGGGAAGCTGATCCAAAAGAAAAAAAGATTTCTCATTCTTCGCCTTTAGGAAAAGCTTTATTGGGCAAGAAAATTGGTGAAGAAATCGAAGTATTAGCACCGGTGGGTAAAATCAGATATAAAATAATCAGCATAGAATAAGTATCGATGCTAATATACCTGCCTGCGCAGGCAGGCGAATTTATACTAATGATACGAATAATATAAATTTAATATAGTATTTCCCGCCAAAAAAGGCGGGTTTTTTGTTTTTAAGATATAATAAGTATAGATATTGTTCGAGTGACAACGAGAACTAAACTTTGATAACTTCTCGGCTACGCCTCGAAGAATAAAATATTAACTTTTTTAATATATGTTTTGGGCAGATACATTAGCAGATAAAATTATTAAATCAGGAAAATACAAACCATATCATGTGGATGACATGAAAACTCCATCTGGAATAGCACATGTTGGGTCACTTCGTGGACCGATAATTCACAGCGTGATTTATAGAGCTTTAAAAGATCAAGGAACTGAATCAAAATTCACTTTTGTGATAAATGATTTTGATCCGGCAGATGAATTACCTCCGGAATATAAAGATAAATTTAATCAATATTTAGGATTTCCATTGAGATCAGTTCCATCTCCTGATAATAAATTTGACAGTTTAGGGAGTTTCCTAGCTAATGATTTTATTTCAACTTTTATAAAGTTAGGTGTTGAGGCAAAAATATTATCTTCCTGGGATATGTATCATCAGGGAAAATTTGATGATGTGATAAAAACTGCATTGGATCATGCTGAAAAAATTCAGGATATATATCAAATGGTAAGCGGTAGCAAAAAACGGGAAAAAGGTTGGTTACCGTTTCAAACTATTTGTGAAAGTTGTGGCAAAATTGGTACAACCAAAGTATATAAATGGGATGGGAGTAAAGTTTATTATACCTGTGAACCAAATATGGTAGTTTGGGCCAAAGGTTGCGGACATTCAGGTTCCATATCACCATTTGGAGGACGAGGCAAATTACCATGGAAAGTTGATTGGGCCGCACATTGGAAAGTAATGGGTGTCACAATTGAAGGAGCTGGTAAAGATCATGCATCAAAGGGCGGATCATATGACATTGCAATGGAATTATGTAAAAAAGTATTTAATTATCCTGATCCTTTTAAGTTACCCTATGAATTTATTCTTTTTGGGGGTAAAAAAATGTCGTCATCCAAAGGCATAGGCTTTAAAGCGCATGATATTGTAAAAATTTTACCTGCAGAAATTGCACGATTTTTATTTGTCAGAACTGATTATAAAGAAGCCAGTAATTTTGATCCGATTAATTCCATGGCAATACCTGATTTATTTGATGAGTATGACAGATGTTGGCAAGCATTTAATAACAATGACAAATTTTTAGGTAGAATTTTTGAATATTCACAAGTTAAAGATAAAATTAACAAACAAAAAAATATATTTATTCCCAGATTCCGTGATGTAGCTAATTACTTACAATTACCAAATATAGATATTGAACAAAGATTTGAAGCAATAAAAGGTAATAAATTAATAAAATTTGAAAAAATTATTTTAAAAGAAAGAATTGTTTATGCCAGAATCTGGATTGATAAATTTGCGCCAGCTGAATATAAAACTCAAATGTCAGAAATTTTGCCTGATCAAGTTAAGCAATTAAATAGTGATCAAAAACAATATTTAAAAAAAGCTATCGACTTATTAAATAAAGATATGGAAGCACAAGAATTACAAGTTAGTTTATATAATCTAGCTAAACAAAGTAATTTGGAAATAAAAAAAGCATTTGCTGCAATTTATTTGTGTTTAATTGGTCGTGAATTTGGTCCGCGGGCAGGATGGTTTTTAAAACAATATCCGAAAGAAGATGTAATAAAAAGATTAAAGGAAGCTACAGAATGAATAATCAGATAAAAACTATGCAAAATTTGGGTATAAATTATTCAAAAGCAAAAGAATTGATTGATCAATATTTAACAGATAAATTTTCCAAATTACACAGCAGAGAATCTGAAGAAATTATGAGAGCTGTGGCT
>Ga0075613_111_pt1 | contig 9540 bp, 7 predicted proteins | sample RifGroA1_FD_68367 | JGI IMG/M metagenome (GOLD analysis project Ga0075613, IMG submission 68367) | Microgenomates (Gottesmanbacteria) bacterium GW2011_GWA1_34_13 | reverse complement strand
GAAAATCCGGAACTGGTAAAAAAAGGTGTAACAGCTAAAGGTTATTCTAGTGAGACAGTTGATGAAGTGATTAAGCTAGACGTGCAAAGACGAAATTTAATTGGTCAATCTGAAACTTTGCGTGCGCAAAGAAATCAATTAACTAAAAATGATATTGAAAAAGGAAAACTTATCAAACAACAATTAAAAAATATTGAACCGGAATTAAAAACTTTAGAAATAAAATTAGCAGAAGTTTTAAATACAATTCCCAATTTACCATTTGATTTTGTGCCTCAAGGAAAAGGTGAACAGGATAATGTTGAGGTAAAAAAGTGGGGAGATATCAGAGAATTTTCATTTTCACCGAAAGATCATTTGGAATTAGGGAAAAATTTGAATATTTTGGATTTTGAAACTGGAGCAAAAGTTGTTGGATCCAATTTTTATTATTTATACAGAGATGGTGCAATGTTGGAACTGGCTTTGGTAAGTTATGCTATGAAACTTTTGGAAAAAGAAGGATTTATTCCGGTTATTACTCCAGATTTGGCAAAACCCAGATTTTATTTGGGAACCGGTTATGCGCCTCGTGGAAAAGAAGCCCAAACATATGTAGTGAGTGATGAAACAGGAGAAAATAAATTAGGTTTGATTGCCACAGCAGAAGTGACATTAGCAGGAAAACATGCTGATGAAATAATTCCGGTAGATAAATTACCATTAAAATATGTGGGATATTCTCATTGTTTCAGGCAAGAGGGTGGATCATATGGTAAATATTCTAGGGGTTTATACCGCGTACATCAATTTACCAAAGTAGAAATGTTTATTTATTGTACGTCGGAAGAATCGAACAATTTACATGAGTACATTTTGTCATTGGAAGAAAAAATTTATCAAAATTTAGGAATACCATATAGAATTTTAGAAATGTGTAGCGGGGATTTAGGTGCTATGGCTGCCAGAAAATTTGATATTGAAGCTTGGATGCCCGGAAGAAATGATTATGGAGAAGTAACTTCAACCTCAAATTGTACGGATTATCAAGCCAGAAATTTAAACATTAAATACAAAACCAAAGAGGGCAATACTGCATATGTACATATGTTAAATGGTACAGCATTGGCAACCTCAAGACTGCCAATAGCGATAATGGAAAATTATCAAAACGAAGATGGTTCAATATCTATTCCTGATGAATTGCAGACATTTATGGGTAAAGAAAAAATTCTTCCTTAAAATTAATCCATCTTCGCAAAACTATTTTATTAAAAGATTTTAACAAAATTAATTATTTGCTTCGGTGGATTTCAACTCCAATATATATTGTTTTTGGAAGTCCCATTTGTAAAGCATGGGGAGTTTCAACTCTTAACATTGGTAAAAGGTAATAATTTTTTTCCGGCAGCATCTCTGACAGTATTTAACAATAATCTTTTTAATACCAAAGAAAATGAAACACCGTAAAGGTCCAAAATTGCGCCCAATGCTGATCCGGTTTCTTTAGGACCCAAGAAAGGATTACTATTGGAATCTAAGAAATAATATCTGCCTGAATTATCAAGCCTAATATCAAATTTTCCATAATCATACATATCGGTAATTTCAAAAGCACGTTTTACATATTCAGTTAATAACGGGTCTTTAAATTTTTGATAAGAAATTGCATTATTATTTTCGGGTAACCATTGCATGTCAAATGAAACATAAGAGTATTTTGAATTTTCCTGATTATTAAAAATTTTTTCAGCTAAATAGACTTTTTTATTCAATCCTTCAAGTAAAATTGCAGTGATTTCTCTGCCAACAATAAATTCCTCAACTAAAACAGGCTGTTCATAAGTGTTAATTAAAAATCTTAACCGTTTACGTAATTCCTTTTCATTTTCAGAAACAGCATCTTTGGTAATTTCAACACTCCCATGAATTTCATTTAACTTTGATATCAAAGGATATCTAAGGGTTGGATCAATAGGATCAGAAGATGAATTAAATAACTGATACCTGGGTATTGGAACTCCATTTTGTTCAAACAATTTTTTTACTAAAAATTTATTGTATGAAAGAGATTCTCCCAATATTCCGGTACCGGTATATGGAATATCTAAGATTTCCAAAATTCCCGGGATGCCTGATGCGAGGTATTCATTGCCTTTGACAGAACCGACTAAATTAATCACAACTTGCGGTCGGTACCGGCGTAATTTTTCTGCCAATGACGCATTCCCGGGATAATATTTAATATTAATACCCAATTTTTTAATAAAATTTCCAATAACCACAGCATCAGAAAACGCATTTTTTTCCGTAATATATTGGGCCATTGTTGGAAAATATGATCTTTTTACGTCACTATAAATAATTCCGGCTTTTTGTGGCAGGAAACCATTAGAAGATTTTTTTATCATATTTTTAGAGCCTGTTTGAAAAGTTCTTTTATTACCTTTGAAAAAACTTTTCATTACAGTCTCTTAAGAAGCTGTTTTACATTTAAATTCCAGTTTTCAAAAACAGCTTCTAAGGTAATTCGTGGACAGTTAAAAGCAGGAAATCAAATTAAATCAAAAATAATTGATTTGGTTACCATATTAGAGTTTTTTTATATATTGTCAAGGATAAAACGCTAAAAATTTTGTACAATATAATCATATATGAATTTTTTATCATATTTCTGGCCTCAAAAAATTGCATCGTTTCATTCAGCTTATAACGGTGAAATTAAAGTCATTGAATTTTTAAGAAGCAGATATATTGAATCCGGAGGCCTAATGCAATCAGGTAAATTTTTGGAAAAACTTTACCAAAAAGGTATAAATAAATTAAAAATTCCTGATGATGGTATAAAGCAAATTTTAGTTTTAGGTTTAGGTGGAGGGTCAGTTATAAAAGTACTCCAGAAGAAATTTAATTACTGCCAAATTACCGGTGTAGATATAGATGAAATGATGGTGAATGCCGGGAAAAAATATTTAGGCTTAGGTGATATTAAAGATTTGCAAATAATAATTTCGGATGCCAATGATTTTATAGAACAAGATCAAAATAAATATGATTTGATTTTTGTAGATTTATACAAGGGTTATGATATCCCTGCTCAATTTGAAACTTTAGACTTTTTTAAAAAATTACAGCAATTAAAGACTGAAAACGGATATGTTATTTTTAACCGTCTTTACATCCAATCGCATGTTTTTGAAGCTAGTAAATTTCTTGACAAACTTAAAAATTTATTTCACTATGTAAATACTGCTAAGATTTATTCAAATTTATTAATTTGTGTTAAATAGCCTGCTCTGCCAGATACCGTCCGGTATCTGGCTTAACTTTTTTTATCAAATCTTCAATTTCTTTTAAAAATAAACTTCTATGAGACCTGAATTCGTGGTAAAATATACCGATCTTCTTTGAATTTGCAAGATTTTTAGTAATAAAATCTTGCTATAATAAGATTATCGAGTATATACGCGATGCATTTATAAATGCAATCGGTATAAAGCATTATGTTTAAATTCTTATCCCGTTTTTTAGATTCAAACGAAAAGCAAATATCGAAACTTAAATCAATAGTTGAAAATATCAATTCTTTCGATGATCAAATGCGCGGTCTTAAAGACAGTGAGTTTGCGAAGAAAACTTTAGAATTCAAAAAAAGATTGGATAATGACGAAGCTGTAGATGATTTATTACCTGAGGCATATGCATTAATCAGAGAAGCTTCAAGAAGAACCATTGGTGAACGGCCTTATGATGTTCAGCTAATTGCTGCAATTGCTCTGCATCAGGGAAAAGTTGCTGAACAAAAAACAGGTGAAGGTAAAACATTGTCAGCATCTTTACCTTTATATTTGAATTCTTTGACCGGTCGTGGCGTTCATTTGGTGACGGTCAATGATTACTTGGCACGGGTAGGTGCAGGTTGGATGGGACCGGTCTTTGATCTCTTGGGTCTTAAAGTCGGAACCATTATTCATGACCAATCTTTTATTTATGATGCTGCTTTTAAAGATGAAAGTGCTGCTGACTGGCGTTTAAGTCATTTAAGACCAGTTTCTCGGAAAGAAGCCTATTTGGCAGATGTAACTTACGGTATTAACAGCGAATTTGGTTTTGATTATTTACGGGATAACATGGTATCAGATGTAAAACAATGTGTGCAAAGAAATTTCCACTATGCAATAGTTGATGAAGTAGATTCAGTTTTGATAGATGAAGCCAGAACACCGCATATTATTTCTGCTCCTGATATGGAGCCGACACAAAAATATTTTGATATAGCAAGGTTGGTTGCAAGATTAAGTGAAGGTGATTTCTCAATTGATGAAAAAATGCGTACTGCACATTTGACTGAAGACGGAATTAAAAAAGTAGAAAACATGTTAAATATTCCTAATTTATATGAAAAAGATTTTCAAACCGTACATTTGATTGAAGCTGCTTTAAAAGCCCGGACATTATTCCGTAGGGAAAAAGAATATATAGTACGCGATAATCAGGTGATTATTGTTGATGAATTTACAGGCAGGCTTTTGGTGGGTAGAAGATTTTCAGAAGGATTACATCAGGCAATAGAAGCTAAAGAGGGTGTGACAATTCAACAGGAATCAAAAACACTTGCTACAGTTTCACTCCAAAATTATTTCCGGATGTATAAAAAATTAGCTGGTATGACTGGTACTGCGGCTACAGAAGCTGAAGAATTTCATAAAATTTACAATCTTGATGTGTTAGCTATCCCAACTAATGAGCCGATGATCAGAATTGACAATACTGATATGGTTTATAAAACTTCGCAGGCTAAATATCAGGCAGTTGTTGATGAAATTGCCCAAATTTATAAAAAAGGTCAACCAATTCTAGTAGGTACAACTTCTATTGAGCATAATGAAAATATTTCTAAATTGTTGAACAAAAAAGGAGTTCCTCATAATTTATTAAATGCCAAAAATCATGAAAAAGAAGCTCTAATTATCAGTCAAGCAGGACAAAAAGGAGCAGTCACAGTTGCTACTAATATGGCAGGCCGGGGAGTAGATATTATTTTAGGCGGAGCCATGCCTAATAAATCTGAACCAAATTATAAAGAAAAAACTAAAATTTGGGAAAAAACCCATAAAGATGTAGTGAAATTAGGCGGTTTACATGTAATTGGTACTGAACGTCATGAATCCAGAAGAATAGATAATCAGTTGCGGGGTCGGGCAGGCCGGCAGGGAGACCCAGGTTCTACCAGATTTTTTGTTTCTTTGGAAGATGAAATCATGAGACTTTTTGGCGGTGATCAGGTGGCTCGTCTTATGACAGTGTTTAAATTACCGGAAGATGTGCCATTAGAGCATCCAATGGTATCCAAAGCGATTGAGCAAGCGCAAATAAAAGTTGAAGGTTTCAATTTTGATTCACGCAAACATTTAGTTGATTATGATGATGTATTAAATAAACAAAGGGAAATTATTTATAAACGCCGTAAAGGAATTTTAGAAGGTGAAAATTTTAAAGAAGAAATATTGGAAATGTTATCTGCACAAATAGCTTCTATTGTAAATGCATATGCAGATGATAGGGAAAATATTGAAAGAGAAAAAATTATTTTAGAATTTGTTTCAATTGTTCCCTTTGATGCAAATTCTCAAACACAATTAATCAGGCAATTGGAACAAATGGGAACCTCTGGAGAAATTGATGAATTTTTAAATAAATTGATCACAGATTTATATCAAAAACGTGAACAACAATTTAGTCAGGAATTAATGAGACAGATAGAAAGATGGGTAACCTTAACTACAATTGATAATTTATGGATGGATCATTTGGACGCAATTGATGATTTACGGGAAGGAATTGGGTTACGTGGTTATGGTCAAATGGATCCATTGGTTGAATATAAAAATGAAGCATTTTCTATGTTTGAGAGATTGATGAATCAAATAGATAATGAAATTACGCATAGAATTTTCCGGGCTCAAGTACAGTTGTCACCTGAACAGGAAGAGGCAATGCGCCGACAACAAAGGGAAATGGTAAGAAACTTGCCGATGCAAACAAAAATAGTTGCAAACAAGATCGCAGGGAAAACTAAATCAGATGATTTATTATCCAGTTTAGTTCAAAAAGATTCAAAATTGGTAAAATTTGCCAAAAATCAAATTGATGAAAGAAATAAATCTCCGGAAAATTTCAAAGTCAATAAAATTGGCCGCAATGATCCTTGTCCCTGCGGGTCAGGAAAAAAATATAAAAAATGCCACTATCCAGATTACGGTTAAAAAATTAGTTTATCTTTCAGAAATATTTATCAATATAATTATCTTTGACAGAAGAAATACTCTTGACAGAAGAACGGTAATAAGAGTATGTTGAAAATATTAATGCATTTGTTTCCACTTGCCGGAAACAATATTGTATAACCCTAAGGCAAATTATGGACAATATTTTTATTGTTCTTTTTTAATTTTTTCCAAGCCTCATGATCAACTATGAGGTTTTTTTATTTTATGTTAATCGAACGATTGGGTGAGAAATGCGGAATTTTTGGTGTATATTCTCCTGGATACGAAGCTGCTCGTTTAACACATTCTGGCATATTTACACTTCAACATCGAGGTCAGGAAAGTGCAGGAATAGTAACTTCAGATGAAAGTCGACTTTATCTACATAAAGGTATGGGTTTAGTAACTCATGTGTTTGATGAAAATACAATTACAACATTATTAGGGTTCACGGGAATTGGACATACCCGTTATTCTACTTCTAAAGGATCAAATTTAAAACACGCTCAACCGGTTATGCGGGAAGATGGAATATTAGCTCTAGCTCATAATGGAAATTTACCCTCAACAATTGTATTAGAAACCTATCTTCGCGAAAATGGATTACAATTAAATTTTAGTAATGATTCAGAAATGATGGCGGATGTATTAGGATATTTTCTTCGTAAAGGTGCTTCGCTCGAAGAAGCAATCAAAGAAGCGTATCCACTTTTTACCGGAGCTTTTTGTTTAGCAATTTTAACGCATGATAAGTTAGCTGTTGTTAGAGATGAAAAAGGTATCCGTCCTTTATCATATGGTAAATTAAACGGTGGTTATGTTTTTGCTTCAGAAACTTGCGCGTTAGATGTAGTTCAAGCTGAATATATTGGAGATGTAAAACCCGGAGAAATGATAGTTGTTGACGAGTATGGAATACATAATTATCAACTTAAAAGTGGAGAACAAAAGCTGGATATTTTTGAATTTGTTTATTTCGCCAGACCGGATAGTATGCTTCTTGGTAAAAGCGTATATGTAGTACGTTATAACTTCGGACAACAAATAGCCAAAGAAAGTCCGGTTGATGCAGATGTAGTTATTCCAGTTCCTGATTCTGCGATTCCGGCAGCAAACGGTTATTCACAAATTTCAGGAATACCATGTCATCCAGCTTTAACAAAAAATAGATATATTCATCGGACTTTTATTGAACCGGTACAACAATTACGTGAACAAAGTGTGAGAATGAAACTCAATCCTATACCTGAATTGATTCGAGGAAAACGTGTAATCATAATTGATGATTCAATCGTCCGATTAACCACCATGGGCCCGATTGTTAATTTATTACGTAATGCCGGAGCAAAAGAAGTACATGTTCGGATAAGCTCTCCTCCGGTTAGATATCCAGATTATTATGGAATTGATACTCATAATCAAAATGAATTAGCAGCAGCTAAGTTTACCGTACCCGAGATTTGTGAAAGAATAAAAGCTGATTCATTAGCATATCTTTCATATAAGGGAATGATCGAAGCAACAGGTTTACCGGAAGATGTATTTAATACCTCATGTTTTACAGGTATTTATCCGATTGATATTCGTGAAAGAGCTGGAGAAATAGTTCATTTTCCAACATATGAATGAGACTTTACGTTTAGCAATATTGATTTCAGGTTCTGGATCAACTGCTGAAGCCATAATTAAAGCCAGTCAAAAAGATGGTGTGTTATTTCAAAAAATAAAGCCGATAGTTGTATTTTCTAGTAAATCTGATGCGTTAGGTATTGAAAAAGCTCAAAGATTAGGAATTCCGGTTGAAATAGTTCCCAGGAAAAATTTTCCTTTTAATGAAGAAGGTAGAAATTTGTACGGTGATGAATTAGAACGGAGATTAAAAAAATACAATCCTGATTACTTAAGTCAAAATGGTTGGTTGTCAATTACCCCGGACAATGTTATTTTTCAATATGAAAATAAAATATTTAACCAACATCCCGGACCAACAGAATTTGGCGGAAAAGGCATGCATGGATTGGCAGTTCATGCTGCTGTTTTAAAATTTCAACAATTAACCAACAGAGTATTTCCTACAGAAGCATCAATTCATCGCGTGAGTTCTGTGGTTGATAGCGGGGTAGTAGTTGCCAGACAAAACGTGGATGTTTATGATCATGATACTGCGGAATCATTAGCAGCACGAGTTTTACCAGTAGAACATGCTTTGCAGTTATTATTTTGGAAAGATGTTTATGAAGGTTATATAGTAGAACTTCATCGTCAAAAACCTTTAATTAAATCAGGTGAAGAAGATTTTTTACAACAAGCAATTATTTATGCCAGACAAAAATATCCGAAAGGATGAATTTTAATTATTATGATTAAGAATAATTGGTATGTAATAACCGGTGCTCCTTGTTCTGGAAAGTCTACGATTCTTTTTTTATTAAAAAATAAAGGTTACTATGTAGTTGAAGAAGCTGCTAGAGTCTACATTGACCAAGAGATGGCAAAAGGTCGTACTTTAGAAGAAATTAGAAAAAATGAATATGCGTTTCAAAAAAAAGTTTTACAAATAAAAATAAATAATGAAAAAAGATTATCTAAAGATAAATTAATTATTTTTGAAAGAGGAATCCCGGATAGTGTAGCTTATTATAAACTATGCGGAATAAACAAAAATGTTTTATTAGAAAGATCTATTAAAAATTGTTTTTATAGAAAAATATTTTTATTTGAACTTTTAGATTACCAAATAGATTATGCGCGAACTGAAGATAAAGAAAGAGCTAATCATTTAGAAAAACTTTTAGAAGAGAGCTATCAATATATTAATGCTCCTGTTATAAAAATACCAAAGATGTCAATTGAAAAAAGATTAGAAATTATATTAAGTCACATAAATTAATTATGGTTAACAAAAATTATCTGATTGCTTTTGATTTTGATGGAACAGTTGCAAAAACTTATGAAAAAAGTCCTAAAGGTATTGGAATTAATGAAGCAAACAGATTAGCGATTAATGATATTTTTGGTCAAAAAGGATTAGATATATTCGATAACCTAGGAGGATTAAAAAATAAAGCCCCCAGCGAATTAATTAGAAATATTATAATTTCTGGAGGACGGACTTTACTTGATTATGCACAAACTTTTTTTAACCATAATTTCGACCATCTTAATCAATTTGTTCCAAGTGAAAAGAGTGTTCCACTCGTATGGAATTACGAAATTCTAGATAAAGTAATCAGTGAATTATTTGTTAGACAAAAATTACATTATTTAATGGATCAAATTGGAACTCAATTTC
>Ga0075613_113_pt1 | contig 12142 bp, 13 predicted proteins | sample RifGroA1_FD_68367 | JGI IMG/M metagenome (GOLD analysis project Ga0075613, IMG submission 68367) | Microgenomates (Gottesmanbacteria) bacterium GW2011_GWA1_34_13 | reverse complement strand
AAAAGAAAGGGCGACAAGGTCGAGGTTGAGGCCCCGGCAGGAAAAGTTGTTTACGAGATTCTTGCGATAGAGTAAAATAGCTTCAGATGCACTGGGCGGATAAAATTGCCAAAGAAATAGTTGCTTCGGGTAAATATAAACCCTATTGGGTTGATGATATGAAGACCCCATCAGGGAGGGTTCATATAGGATCTGTTCGTGCCGCAGTTACCCATGAATTAATTTTCCGTGCGTTGAAAGATCTAAATAAAAGTGTGACATTTTCTTACATTTTGGAAGACCACGATCCTATGGATGGGTTACCTATTTATGTAGATCAAGAAATCTATAAAAAATATCTTGGCCAGCCTTTGTATTCCATTCCTTCCCCGGATCCTGGATATAAATCTTTTGGAGAACGTTGGGGTAAGGAATATATAGAAATTTTTGACAAGATAGGGGTTTATCCAAAAATAATTTGGGGTAGCGATCTTTATAGATCCGGAAAAATGAATGAAATGGTAAGGGTGTGTCTTGACAAGGCAGAAATAATTAGAGGAATTTATAAAACTTTGTATGGAAAAGTAAAACCAAAGAACTGGTTTCCTTTTCAGGCAAGGTGTGAGGAATGTGGGAAGATTTCGACAACTACCACAACGGGGTGGAATGGGGAGAGAGTAACCTATGAATGTAGAGTAGAAGGGATTGAGTGGACAAAGGGGTGTGGCCACAGTGGAGAAATATCTCCATTTAGCGATAAGGAGAATATTTCTGGAAAGTTACTATGGAAAGTGGAATGGCCATGTAAATGGAATGTGGTTGGGGTAACCATAGAAGGTGCCGGAAAGGATCATATGAGTGCCGGCGGCTCTCACGATTTTGCGAAGTTGATGTGTAAAAAGGTGCTCGGCACGAAAGTGCCTTATTCTTTTTCCCACGAATTTTTTTTGGTTGGAGGTAAGAAGATGTCTTCTTCAAGAGGTTTAGGTTCCAGCGCAAAGGAGGTTTCTGAGATCACTCCACCATACCTTGTCAGATTTATGATCGCCAGGGTTAAATATAACCAACAAATCAACTTTGATCCGGTTGGAACAATGGCAATTCCTGATTTATTCGATGAATATGATAGGGCTTGGGAAGCATATGACAAAAATGGTGACGAAAAATTGGCAAGGGCCTACGTGTTGTCTCAAATTGATAAAGTTCCTGAAAAAGAAAAAGGATTTTTTGCTCCGAGATTTAGAGATATTGCAAACTTTCTGTCCCAAGGCCTTTCTGATAAAGAAATTTTGGAAAAAATGCAGGAGGCTAAGGGTGGGAAGATTGACGAAAGTGAACTTGGGGTTTTGGAGGAAAGAATTAAATATGCCGGAATTTGGATTGAAAATTATGCGCCTGATGAATATAGGCACGAATTAAAAGATATAAAGTTAATAGATATAAAAATATTAAGTGAAGATCAAAAGAAGTATTTGAAGGCAATACTAAAAATCTATAACGAGGGTGACGATGCTGCAAGTTTGCAGATTTCCCTCTATGAACTTGCCAAATCGCTAAAAATTTCCACCAAAGACGCTTTCGCTGCAATTTATATCGCCTTTATTGGCAAGTCCCACGGGCCCCGAGCAGGTATGCTACTGTCGAAATTTGGAAGAGAGAAGACGATTCAAAGAATTGGGGTGATTAAAATATGAGTGAAGATTTTTTATTAAGCATGACGTTTACTTTGTTTGGAATGCTTCTTATTTTTGGATTGGGATTTGTTTTTCCAGAAGTTAATCCATATGTAGTTATCAGATGGATTGTTATTGTTTGCGCAACAGTTTTTGTCTACACGGTAATATCTTTCTTTTTAAGAAAGTTCGGATTTGGCAAAACCAAGGAGGTTAAAAAAGGTGGAAAAAAGTAAAGCGCTTGAACTTCTGCATTCAAAGATGCAGTCTACAAAGATCCGAAAAATCATGCGAAATTAATGGTTGATTGGGTAAGAGAACTCGGCGAGACAGATGAGGAACTGTTAATCGGAATTGAATCTCACGGCTGGTTTCATCAGGGAAAACTTCCCCAAACAAAAATGCAGTGGTCGCTTTTTTGTTGCGACGAATTGACGGGGTTAATCATTGCAGTAACCTTGGTTAGACCCGAAAAGAAACTCTCTGTGGTTACAATTGATAATGTTCTTTCCAAATGGAATCAAAAAGCCTTTGCGGCCGGGGTAAAACGGGAAGATATTGAAAAGTGCGAAAAGGAACTTGGGATTCCACTTAAAGAGTTTATCGGCATCGCGCTTGCCGCGCTTGTGGTGTAAGAGTCAATGAACCCTATTCTTTGGTTTTATTATAATACTTCCTACCTATTAATTTTTCCGGTAAATAGCTTTCTTTGTTATACTGCCAATATCCTTTTCCATAGCCGATTTCACCCATCAGTTTTGTAACAGGATTTCGGATTTGGAGGGGAATAGGGAGGTTGCCATAGTTTTTGACGTCCTCTAGGGCTCTCATGTAGGCCTCGTAAGCACTCCTATCTTTCTTGGCTTGGGCGAGATATACAGTTCCGGCTGCTAAGTTTTCCTGACACTCTGGATAACCGATTGTATTGCAAGCCTGAAACACAGCGTTGGCAACAACCAGTGCAGTTGGTGAAGCGACATCTTCAGATGCAAAAACAACCATTCTTCTGGCTATATATAAAGGGTCTTGGCCAGCGGTTACCATTCTAGCCAGATAATAGAGAGCAGAATCCACATTACTTGCCCTCATACTCTTCAAATATGAGCTGATAGTGTTGTAGTGTTAAGTGTTGTTTTAAAAATAGGTTTGATTTTTGTAATTTTGAGCCCAAGTATTTTTTGAGTTGCAATTTAATCCCATAGTTGTTATATTTCGGCATAATATGGAAATTGAAAGAGGAAGCGGTAGGCTTGTTGCACTTGAAGGTATTGATAATGGCGGAAAGAGCAGTCATATAGATAGGCTTGAAAGAAGGCTCCTTGCCAGAGGAATCTCTTGTTCAATTACAAAAGAATTAAGTACTCCAGTGGGTGAACTTGTTTGGAAGTATTTAAGAGAAGGAAATTTTTCTCCACATTTGAAAACTTTACTTTTTGCGGCTGACAGGGTTGAGAGAATAGACAAACAAGTAAAGCCAGCCCTACAAGAAGGAAGGGTCGTTCTTGCTGATAGATGGTCTCTTTCAGCAATAGTTTATCGTGGAGTTGAAGGATTTGATACCGAGTATGTTCTAGCTGTAAATTCAAAAACAATGCAACCAGACAAGATGTTTCTTATTGATATACCAGCCGAACTTTCTGTTAAACGTGGAGAATTAGGCAACAAACCGCACCCATATACAATTGAATTTTTGGACAACGCTAGAAAGCACTATTTGGAGCTAGCTACACTGGATAAAAATATAGAAGTTATTGATGGAACCCAGCCTTTTGATGTAATAAATGATCATTTATTTCAACAAATTTTGAAATTAAGAGAAATAAATAATGGCTAGAGAAAGACTTGAAACTTTAGCAGAAAAAGATAATCTGGTTTATATCTACACTCGACTTTTCGACTTCAGCGAGAAACTAAAAGCAGAAGCAGTAGAAGCGACGGTCCTAGGAGCAATTAACGGGGCTTTTGAACAGCGAGGCTTACAAGTTCCTTCTAAAACTTTAACTTTTGTGCCATTTAGAGACACCCGCCAAGATCAAATAGTTGCCGAGAATAAAACAAAGATTATTTATGAGGAAGATTTGAAACGATTAAATAGGTGCGCTTTAATAGTTGGTTTTCTTGACGGATTGTCTAAAGACGAAGGTGTTTGTCTAGAAATTGGTTATGCTTACGGAAAAGGAGTTCCAATTATCGCTGTTTTTACAGATTTTATTCAAAGCGAGTATAAAGGAATTCCTGATTCAACTCATATTACTGATCCAGTAATTCTTGCAATGCTATCTGGGCACGTTCAGAATACAGAAGTAGCAGGTGGGAGCTCTCCATTTAAAGATCGTTTGCAAGCAAGTTTTCAAGATACATTGAATCAACTAAATAGCTTGGTACAGGAAACTCTTTTAGAGCCTGATCAAGAACGGGTAGTTATTCCCGAAGGAGAGAAGATCGATGTTTATATTGATATTGGTGGTGGTCAGTATGAGTGGGAAAGGATGATGCAAACAAATTTAGAAAAAGAGCTTACTGATCTGGGGTATAGTGTTGAAGTATCAAAAAGGAATTCTGATTTAAATTTAATGCAAGATGAGTCTATTCCTATGCAAGAAAGAATCTTGCGATTGGGAAGTAGAGATATAGATTCCGCAAGAAATGCAAAGATAGTTATAACTTGTGCAGATATGGATGAGATGAGTAGCGGAACCGCAGCAATCCAAGGTCTAGCTCGCTCACTTAGCAAAGCTGTAATCTTACTTGATACCAGAACTACTGATTTGGTTGGCGATGGAGGACACAGGATGTCGAGAAATTTAATGATTGATTACTCTGCCAATGTGGTTGCTAGGAGTTATAAAGAAATACCCTCATTTGTAAAGGCCTTTATGGATAAAAGGAATAAGAGCTAATACTACAACATCCTCATATAATTTATCCCTTGTAATCGAATCTTTAGTCAGAAGACCAACGGCGCCATTATTTTGTTTTGAATTGTGCTTTTTGAAAACTATGTCGTTTGCCTCTCCCAATTCTTTGCCTTTTTTAACTAGTTCAGCAACTTTTTCTGGTAGGAAGAAGGTATCTGATTTAGCTTTTCCTGTTTGTTTCTTCGATTTGACGACTACCCATGCAAATGTAGCAAGTCTGTTATCTATGACTTCGACTCCACCTTCAATTCCCACCCAGTAGTTTGCTTTTGGGAATTCTTTCATTGCATTATCAACACGATTTGTAGCTCCTTTAAGAGTCTCTTTGTCACTCATAGGCTGGTCTGGTACTCCTGATTTTGCAGATACTGGGTCAATCTCAAAATCTTTCTCAAAAACCTTTTTAAAGGCTTCCTCCACGGCCCTTATTTTTACTGGATTAGTAGAAGCAATAACAATTTTCATTTTAAAAGTTTAATTACATCCTCTCTTGTTTTAGGCTTGCCTTCTGACCCCAACAACCACAACGCTCTATCAAAGGTAATCCAATTAACTTGTGCGTCCGTACAAGCTTTATTCCATAGTAATTTAACTTTTTGTATGTTTTTGTCGGTCATGTCGTCTTTTTCGACAAAACCCATTAGTTGAGCTATGCGAACATCATGTATATCAACAGGTTGAAGAACAGAGTCAATATCGTCAAACTGGAAGCCAAAAGTTGAAATCATGGCTCTAAAAAATAAATTTCCAGTCTTTGGCCCCATACCTCTAAATTCTTGGATTTTGTCTACCGTTTCTTTGGCTGTTCTTGATTCAGAAAACATCTTTATTGGATCTCCATCGTAATTGTCTTGTAGTTTTTTGGTATTAGTTTTATAGCGAGCAACCGCCTCGTTTGGATAACGAGGTTTCATATAGCCAGTCAGAGTTTTAAATAACTCTTCGTCATTTAATCCCAGAACATGTGAAGGTGTAAAAAATTCTGGTCCTTTTTGATAAAGTCTAGTAGCACCTGCGTACAGGACTCTACCTTTAATCGCATAATCAAGTTGAACCACATAAAATAAAAATAGGGATTGTTGAAGTGGAGTAGCTTCTTTGGGAACATAATCCTCTACATTTCTAAATTCAAAAAATACTCCCTCACGAGCTTGAAACTTATCTGCAACTAGTTTTACAAATTCTGATGGTCTTAGTTGTGGTTTATCCATTTCAGTGCGTTCCTTTTTCATAATCCTTTTATTTCTTCGTAGAGCCTTATCTGTTGTGCTTGCAGTCCAGCGTCAAAAATTATTCTATATTCAAAATCCTCGTTTATCTTTTGAAATTCTCTAAACCCAAGCTCTTTTGCGAATACTTCGTCAAATAAGTTCTCTCTCTTACCGTCATATTCACTTTTGTTCCTCTCGTAAGTCATTTTTTCTTTGTTGCTTTTAACCTCCACTACCAAATATCTGCCTTTTGTGGTTTCAACCAAAAAATCTGGAAAATATCTGGCCACTCTTTGTTCATCAGGGCTGAAGTATTCAAAATAGAAATCATTATGAACGCTGTCGGTTACTCCTCCTGTAAAATAAATATCGACAATTGCCTCATCTTTGTCCAATGTTTTTCTTAATTCCCTAAATAATTCTTTCTCGTCACGGCTATCAAAATTATATGGGTTTATATGAAAACCTAATCTGCTCTCATTTTCATCTTTCTTATATACAACTAAGTCGTTTTCATTTTGAGCAACATTTATCTTAAAAGGATATTGCTTTGTCAGTTCCAGTTCTTCTTCGTAGATGGTTATCTTCTCCTCGTACTTAAATGCTTTCTGGAGGATGTTTTCAATTACAAAAGCAATTAAGCTCAAATTACTATTTATTTTTTCTACAACCTCATTTCTGGAAAGGTTTTGGGTAAGTATTTTTTCTATCTCAAGACAGGGAAGCAAGGTGTTCCTATTTATTACCTCAACAATATCGTAAAAAGTAAAGTTGCCTTTTATCTCAAGTTTTTTCTTGGATAATCCTTTTTGATATTCTGCAATTTGGGTAGAATTGAGGAGTATTCCGCTCTCCGCTAAATAAGGAAGGTATTTGTCTTCCTTAAACTCTGCCCACCCAATTTTTATATCATTTGCTTTTTGATTTTCGGCCGAGATGATTTCTTTTAATTGCTTTTTAACTTTTACTTTCTTTCTTTTTTCGACAATGAGCTCGTGTGTGATTGTCTTTTGTTCTTGATTTTTCAACTCCTCGATAGAAGTTGCGAAGTTATTTTGAAGCTCTTTATCAAGAATCTTAGAATTTTCTTCTGATAAGAAGACTGAGGCAACCGTTGAGTTGTCTCCGACACTTCTTAAACATCTGGTAGAGGATTGGAGAACAAAGATTGAGCTTTTTGGTTTCCTAAATAGAGCACAGGCAACAAGTGATTTACAATTCCACCCTTCAGTTCCTTTTCCAACAAGAAGAATAAATTGTTTCTTGCTTGCAGGAGTATCTAGAAGAAAAAAGCTCTCTTTATTTTCTTCCGCTTCGGTGTGATATTCCAGAATTTTAGAAGCAGGGATTTTAAGTTTTGATAACACACTTTCGAGTTTCGGCCTTAGCTCCTGCTGTAAATCAGCAATGTTTGAAGCATAAAAAGCAATCTTGGGCAATTTGTTCTCAAGTTTGTTTTCTTTGTATTCTTCCCAGAATTTAGTAATAACATCCTCAATAAATTCTCCTGTTTTAACATTACCGTATTCAAAGAACCTAACCTGTTTGAGTATTCCCTTTTCAATTCCTTGTTTAAGTCCAAAATGATAAACAACATCTGAAATCATTTCGTTTTTGATATAGGGAGTTCCTGTTAGATTGACGACACCGACAAGTGGAGTTTTACCTTCCGTGTGGATGTAATTTATAGTTTTCTTAGTCTTTTTAAGTGTTCCTTCAAGAGTTGTACCAAAAGAGTGGTGAGCCTCGTCTACAAAAACTATTAAATCTTTTAGCTCTCTTATAGCTTGAAGTCTTTTATTTTCTACGGCCTGGTTTTTAAGTACGGTTTCGTCTCTGAATAATCTTTCTTGCCCATTATCAATATGTCTTGTTTTGAGAATTATTTTCTGAGAATTGGAAACAATAACATTGTAGTTGCCAATAGGATTAACGGGCGTTTCTGGGCTTTCCAAATAGTGATACTTAATGTTTAGAATTATCGATTGATATTCTTTTGGAAGTACCTTTGAATAGTCAAAAGTCTTAATTTCTTTCAGGCTTTCAATAATTGTTGTATCGGGAGCAAATACCAGAGCATTTTTACCAAAGCGTATATCTTCAGGGTGATAAAAGGCGAGAGTAAAATCATAAAGCATCATTGTACCCATTAGAATTGTTTTTCCTGCTCCCATTGTGAGAGCATAGACTTGGTTCGGGTAATCAATCCCATTGTATTTCTTCTCAAGTAGCTCAAGAATTTTTTTATCTTTCTCTTTGTCAAAAGCAAGGTCTAGAGCTTCTTTTTCAGGAAGACCAAAAGAGAGAATTAAATCCTTTTCATTGTCGAAAAGAGACTTAACAACATCAACTATTGGTTTATTGCCGACAATCTCTTTTAAGAAGATATAAGTTTCCAGAGCTTCAACCTGTGGGGCATGGAGAAAGCCAATTCGTTTAATATGATTAAGGATGATATGTGTTTCCTTTTGGATACCCTTATAGCCGCTTAAGCGCCATTTACTAACATTTTCTTGTAGGGTTTGAAGTAGGACATTTTCCATTTAGTTTTTAATTTCAAAGGTTTCAAAGTATTCTTCTCCTAAAACATCTATTATCTTAACTGCAACCTTGTAATTTCCCTTCTTTGGATAGGTGTATTTATACTCTCCTGTGATAACCCCTTTTTTGTCAGGCAAATCCATAATCTCTGCATTGAATAATTTTCCGTCATAATCAATGTCAATTGCCACACTATCAATTATCTGTTTGAAGTTTTCGACCTTGGCCTCATTCTTTTTGTCAATAAGTTTTTCGTTTTCCAATTCGAGTTTTCTCATTAAGATGGGGGAATAAAATTCTTTAATTGTTAGAGTAAGTTCTCTATCAGAGACTCGTGTCTCGACTCTTGCTTCTGGTTTTTTCTTGAAGATTAGGTTTTTCTTGTCGTTTAAGATATTTCTAATTGTGATACTAACTCCAGTGTTATTTTCCTTTTTCAGATAATCCTCTGCGTCAATTTCTGCTCCAGAGCAAATGAGTATTACTCCTTCTTTGTAAATATCCTCACCAGTTTTAGTTGTTATTTTAGGAGTAAAATTTTCAATGTTTTCAGAAACATTCTTAATAGCTTCTTTAATATCCAATTTGTTTAGGACTCTGTTGAGGGGCATTACTTTAACTAGGTTGTTATCAAGCTCTCCATCAAACCAAGTTCTCTTAATTGGCTCGATTCCGTATGTATCCATAACAATATCTTTTGCTTCAACCTCATTTTTGAAAATATCGTAATCATTAACATTAAGAACCTTGAAAGCCAAAAGTCCTTTGAAGCTATCTTTAATTAGTTTGCTTCCATCTTTTTTAATCTGCTCATCAACAATCTGGGCAAGCCTTTTAGTAGTCGTTTGAACAGCACCCATGTTTATATCACACCCTATCCATTTTCTACCTAGTTTTTGGGCGACGGCTAATGTGGTTCCACTTCCTGAAAAGCTATCAAGTATTACATCGCCATCGTTTGAAGATGCAAGAATTACTCGCTCAAGTAATTCTTCTGGCTTTTGTGTGGGGTATCCAGATGCTTCGTCAGCCATTGAATTTACTCGTGGAATTTCCCATAACGCACCAACTATTTTTTTGCCCTTCTCGTAGTAGATAACGTTTCCCGACTCGTCTTTTACGGTAACCATCTTTTTTAATTCTGCGTCCCAAGTTACTCTGTTTTGTTTTCGTTTTCCTCCCTTAATGGAAACCTCTATATGATTCAAGGTGTGTTTACCCTTGTTTTTTGCGTAAAGAAGTAGTGTTTCCGTGTCTGTCCCAAAACTCCTAGCGAATTCAAATTTGAATTTATTGGGGTAGTACCAAACAATTTCATTAACTAGATTTTCTTTTCCAAAAACCTCATCCGTTATCAATCTAAGGTAAGAGTTTTTATGCCAGTCGCAGTGAAGGTATATACTTCCTTTTTCTGAAAGAAGCTCACGCATAAGGAGGAGTCTCTCGTACATAAATTGCAAGTACTCATCATTTTCCCAAATATCTGTATATTGTTTTTCCTCTAAAATACTTTGTTGTTCACCCTCAATTTTTTCGCCTCTAATTTTTACTCTTTTTACATAATCCGCTTTGCTGTCAAAAGGTGGGTCGATATAAATTAAATCAATTTTCCCTCTATAATCCTTGAGAAGGTGGGAAAGAACTTGGAGATTGTCTCCCCAAAAAAGTTTGTTAAATTCTTTTGAAGTTTTATCTCCGTAAACTTCTTTTTCTTGAGCAGGGAAATAGTCAACTTTATCTAGTGGCTTTTTCCCATACCATTGGAGCATCGGTCTGCCTTTTGCTTTAGTGATTTTTTGACTATCCATATCTGTCTATAATTCTATTCTCTCACATTTGATACTCTTTTTTGACTTCGAAAGCAGCGTTTCCCCAGATTCTATCAAAATTCTTGAAAACACTGATAGCCTTACTTACTTTTTCTTTGAGTTTTTTGTTTTCCTCTATTTCTTGTTGGAGCTCTCCATTTTGAGCACTTAATAATTTTTCCTTTTCAGTCAGTTCGTTCATTTGTTTTCCATATTCGTCATAACTCATAAGGTTAAGTCCCAACGCTTTTGAATACCTATCTCTTATTTGAGGAATCTTTTCAAGTTCTCGCTTTATTGTTTTACCTTTGATGGAGACACCCTTATCGCTAATATCTTTTAGGGTATTTTCAAAAGACATTTGGGCTTCGGGAGATTTAGCAAGACTTCTAATTTCATCAACAACTGATTGCTCAACTCTTTGCTGTCCACAGATATACCTTTTACATGCTTGATTTCCGTATTTTGAGACTGTGCTACAAACATAGTAATAAATTCTGGAGAAACCGTCCTTTGGCCTCCCCAGTTTTTCCATTTTATAAGCGTACATACTAGGTGATGAAGTTATGTAAGCGTTTCCACCGCACAGGGAACATTTGAGAAGGCCGACCAAAAGACCTTTGGACAGGTACCCCTTAAAATGCAAAATGTTTCTATATAATTAGGGACTTATTTTAAGGAGGTGAGATTAATTTGAAACCCGTTATCGCTAAGGAAGTTAAAGAAGAAGTACTGGCCAAGGTCAAGGCTGGTGAGCCGGCTGCTTCAGTTGCCCAGAAATTCGGAATCTCAATCAAAACAATATATGGCTGGCTAAGGTGGAATACGGTTAAAGGGGTCAGTTGGCTTGATTATGCCAAACTTAAAAGAGAGAACCAGCAATTAAAGGAAATCATCGGAGTATTATCTCTCGAAGTAGCCAAGTCAAAAAAAAAGACAAGTAGGTAAAGAGGTTGAGGCTAAATTGCCCAAAGTGAGTAAACCCCTTATCTCCCGGGCTCTTGGAATCGGAGAAAGAAATCTTTACAACCAAAACAACAAACAAAATCAGATTGACTTAATTCTCAAAGACCAGATACTCAAAGTTTTGGAATTGAACCCTAGTTACGGCCACCAGAGGATTGCTTTGGCTTTAGGGATTGGCAAGAAGAGAGCAAGAAGGGCAATGAAGCTCTTTGGTATCAAGCCTTACAAAAGGAAGGCCAGATGGACTAAAAAGAAAGATTATGGCAACCCTCCCTCAGGCTATCCCAATCTCATTAAGGGCTCCTGCCCGATTAAACCAAATGTTTTCTTTGCAGGAGATTTTACGAGGTTATCCTGGAATGGAAAGATAATTTATCTTGCCACTTTTATGGACATCTTTACCAGGGAAATTGTGGGTTGGTCAGTTTCTACCCATCACACGACAGAACTTGTGGTTGAAGCTTATCTTGATGCAGTCAAAACCGTGGGAAGATCACAAATTGTTCATACTGACCAAGGAAGTGAATACAACTCCAAAGATTATGCCAAGTTTATGGAAGGATTGGAAGTTAAAATCTCAATGAGCGCCAAAGCCAGTCCCTGGGAGAATGGCTATCAGGAATCCTTCTATGACAACTTCAAAACTGACTTAGGACTGGAATTTGAGAGATTTGAAACTATCGGAGAGTTTGTTGAAGCTATCCACAAAACCATTAACTATTACAACCAAGACCGAATTCACACCAAACTCAAAATGTCGCCGATTAGATTTAAACTGAAATTTCTATCCCGTAATATGTAGAAAGTTCTTGCAAAAAAAGGGGTACTTGACAGTTTTGGGGATACTCGTTCTGTATTATTTTGATTTCTCTGCTCATACCCCGCTAATATACAATAGTTTTATGCTGGGCACAAAGATTTTGGAAGAGAGAAAATCGAAATACAATGGGCAACTTCGGGTTGTGAAGACTTTGGGAATGGGGACATATATTCAGGCGAATGGGCTAACACAGTCTGGAGGTATTGTTGAAAAAATTTGGAGGCAA
>Ga0075613_115_pt1 | contig 12356 bp, 13 predicted proteins | sample RifGroA1_FD_68367 | JGI IMG/M metagenome (GOLD analysis project Ga0075613, IMG submission 68367) | Microgenomates (Gottesmanbacteria) bacterium GW2011_GWA1_34_13 | reverse complement strand
CACCTGTTCGTTGAATAACGGTACCTGCATTTATCCCGGAGAACCATGTGTCACCAGACTACTGTCTTTCTCCTGTGAGAATAACTATGATTGCTGTCAGAATTATGTGGCTCCTACACCTTCTCCGACTTCAGGGTGTACTAATATAAAAGATGCAACAGAATGTGCTTATGATCCTGCGTGTTTGTGGAGTAATAATCAATGTATTAATAATAATAATTGCTTGAATGGCAGTTGTTATCAAACTTGTACTCCAGGACAAAAACAGTGCGAAACAGATGCTAATGGAATCAATTGGTCAAAAACTTGTGCTTCAAATGGAATATCTTGGGAAAGTGTAAGCTGTGGTTATGGTTGTAGTAGTGGGCGATGTAATTCTGCGCCTTCTCCCTCTCCCATTTCCTTTCCAATTCTTGTCCCATCACCTTCCCCTGACATAACTATTCCTAAATCAAATAATTATATTTGCTCAAAAGATACTGATTGTGCCTCCAATCATTGTTACGCAACTGCTGTTCAGGGAGGAACTATTGGACTATGCGGAACAACTGACCAACCGCCTCAAATTACCCAACTTATCAAGCTGGGTGGAACTTGCGGAACCAATGCTTATGACAGGACCTGTGAGACACCGAATGTGTGTTACAACAATAAATGCACTGATCCAGCTGTGATTGTGGCAGATACTCAATATGCTAACTATAAATACATGTCCTACAACGGATATGGTTATACAAATGGTGAATGGAACTCTCAAGGTTATTCTCCTGAATATTTAGCAGGTATCAATGCCTGTCAAAAAGATCCCCAAGGACAGGTTTGCAAAGATTGGAATGATAATGTTTTAAATACTGCAACTTTAGGTTTATACGGATCAATTTCCGGAGGCATTCAGGATATTGCACTTGATGCACGAAAACTTTTCTACAATTCAATGCAAAATCAAACTTGGCTTGGTCAATCAACTGGCGATCCGATACAAGATTTGAAATCAAAAGCTATCCAAACTTATTTAACTCTGGATATCTTATCCAATATCCTAACTCTTGGATCTGCGTCAATTGAAGATGTCAGGAAATCCGGTATGACTTGGTTGGATGTATGCGGACAATATGGTTACAGCGCGGAATGTTTACTCGTTTCAGGTGAGCAGTACATATAATGCAATTGATAACTATTATCTAAATTTAACAAAAATCAATACACCGGTAAATATTCAATATGATCTACTAGACCCTAATATGCCGGGATTAACAACATTACAACTAGATGAAATAAACTATTTAAAACAACATGGTATAGATATTTATACAGCAGATTTATCATCAAAGAACCAAATAAATCTGTATCATTCTTCAATCAACGATATTAAAAATGGCATTTCAAATGGTAAGATAGTTGGTTTTTCAAATTGTCCTAATGCTAATTGCATTACATTAGATTCATCTATAATTTCAGATCCAGATACTTTTATGTTTGCTATTACTCATGAAGAAGGTCATATGCTGGGACCTCAAATACCAGAAGTGATATCACAACGAGATATGGTTTATAATGAGGTATGGGCTTCAGATTATGCCTTGAATAGAGTAGAATATGGATTAGGAATAAAAGATCCAAACCCAATTCTTGATCAGTTAGATATGGCTCGTTCTCAAGATTATGCTCTTTTAGAAAGTCTCCATAATGGTACGATAATAGACCCGATTGTGGAATGGAACGCATTCCAACAGATGAACGATGCTCAAAAATTTATCTATCAATTAAAAAAACTCGTTAAAGGTAATTAATTTCTTCACACTGTCATTAGGCTCTAGGGTCGGACCCTACTCATTTTTGGATTGTCAGAATAACTTATTTAGAAGAAAATATCGCCTGCTGTGATTTATTTTCCAAAAAAATATCTTCCAACTGGACTCGCTAGTATATAATAGATAGTATTGAGGAATTAGGATTTTTAGATCTTGCCCGCTAAGCTATATTATGCCAGCAGAATTAGGGAAAACACTTCCAATTGCCAAAGATATAACAGCTGCTTCACAAATTACATCAGAACTGAATAAATTATTTAATGAAATTTCCCGACAGCCAGACGATCCGGAAATTATCCATAAATTAGCATACATAACAAATATAACCAGTGTTTTAGAAGGTAAAATTCCAATAACTTTAATCGGTATACAAAATGGGATAGGAAATTTTAACCATGAAATTCCCACAGTAAAAGCAGCAGTTTGGCAAATGATTAAATCTGAATTGTCTATATATCCCCATGCTCTGTTAGATTCTGATTTAGTACCATTTACAAATATTTACTGGAGAACTAGTTTGCCTGATATAATGATTTATCAAAATATTATTTATGACGAGCAAAATAAAGCAATTCAACAAAAATGGGTATTAATTAACACTAAAAAATATAAATCTTCAGACTATCCTGATGAAGCTATTAGAAAAAGAAACGGCGTCATCTTAAAAAGGTAATTTTCACAGGGTTTTTCACAGGGTTTTTTCACAGGGTCGGACCCTATTTTGAACAGATTGTTGTAATCTTCCAAAGTTCTCACTTTTCCCGCAAATGAAGGATTTTTAATAAACTTCATCATGAGAACCGATGTCAATTAATATAATATTTTCCTCAATATATTCAAATAATATTCTGATATTTTTATCAACCGCGATACTCCAATAATGTTTTTTGTTTCCTGTTAATTTATGTAATCTTAATGATCTGTGATTCTGATTTGAAGCAAATAATTTAAGTTGTTTATCTGCTTTTGAAGATAATTGAGGATGTTTTTTAACAAATTTTTTATACTTTCGTTTAAAATACAAACTCGGCAGAATTTGCATGATTTACTCCAATTCAGACAGTGATGATATTGGTTTTAAATTTCCGTTTTTATAGTCTTTCAACGCTTTTTCAATCCTGGAAATCGCTTTTTTACTAAGCTGGTATTCCGGAATTTTTGGCTCAAATAAATGCCGTAAAGCCTCTCTCACCACTTCAGAAAATGAGGAATAATACCCCTTTTTGACCTGTTCTTGAGCTAACTCTGCCAGTTGCTTGGGAAGTGAAATATTGACTGTATAGTTCATACAAGAATCATACAAAATTTGTATGAAAGTGTCAAGAGTTATTAGTTAATTGCAGATAAATTTTTTCATATTTGTCAACCCCATCCTTCGCTAAAAGCTACGGAGGGCAGGCATTCTTTTTTATTTATTCAGGTTAAGTAATTTTTGATATTCTCTTAAATAATCATCTATCATTCTTGACTTCGAAAAATTGGTAACTGCATGATCACGACAAGCTTGACGATTAATGCTGTCAATTTTTAAAATAGCCTCACACATACCCTCAATTCCGGTTTGCTTAATCTTCATATTGGTATTTTGTATTTTGTATTTTGTATTTTGTATTTGTTTAGAATTTAGAATTTGGGATTTAGAATTTTCGTCCAAAGGACGATCAGCCTTTGGCTGAGGTTCAACAACAAACCCTACTTTACTATCAACTACTATCTCATTTACCGCTCCCCGGTTAAATGCCACAACTGGTGTACCGCAAGACAAACTCTCTGCCATAACCAGTCCAAACGGTTCTTCCCAACGGATGGGATTTATAAACGCTTTGGCGTTTTGATTTCAAAAAACATGGGATCTTCGCAGTTTCCCACAATTTTTAATTTCATATTTAATTTTTCAGCCACAGCTATTGAATTAGAAATTCCTTTGGGGTCTAAGAAATTACCGCTTGCATCCTTGGCTTTACTCATCCGTCCTACTGCTAATAAATAATCTTTTGGCCCATCAACCGGAATAAATAATTGGGTATCAATACTATTGTGTACCACTATCAAACTTTCCATGCCTGCCATTTTTTTGGCAGATTCAGATATTGCCACCATATGTGCTTGAGGAAATTGTTTTAATGTTGCAACGGTTTCCGGTACCATTTGCGAATGAACTGTAGTCAATAACGGAATTTTGAAATCGTTTAATGCCAATAATGCTAAATATTCCGGAAACATATGATTATGAATCAAATCAAATTCACCTTGTCTTAAAACTGCCTCTTCAATCATTTGGGTCAAATACGAAGTGTGTTGGTAAAAAGGGTTTTCCGCTTCGGGTAAAAAATTCAAACCTTTTGGAATCACTCCAATTATTTTGGCACCCGGTAAATTAGAATCACTTGACGCAAAAAGAGTCACTTCATGTCCGCGTTTAATTAATTCTGAAGCAATATCTACAATCACCCTGTTTCTAGATACCGTTGTATCTGGTAAAATTGGACGCTTGATTGGGCAAAGAAAAGCAATACGCATACTATTTGTCAAATTTGACCAATTAGTCTAATTATACTAATTGAACTTTTACTTCTTCGGCTTACCATTGGCTTTTTTAACTAACCGTAAATATTCTTTTGAAGTGAATGAATATTTTTCGTAAATTTTTACAAATCTCTCTGCTAACATTTCCCAAGTATATTTTTCCGCAACTATTCTTTGCGCCCGTTCACCCATTTTCTTGCGTAACTCGTCATTGTCAAGTAAAAAATTGGCTTTTTCCGCAATTTCTGTAGCATTTCTTACATGCACCAAATATCCGTTGTATCCGTCTTTGACTAAACTTGTCACTCCCCCGCTCCTAGTAACAATCACCGGTGTTTTGGCTGCCATAGCTTCCAAAATCACGAGTCCTAATGGCTCATTCCAAGTACTTGGCGCAACATAAACATCAGCTCTGGCATAAAAATGTTTAAAACTGACCTGTTCCTTGGGATTCATATAACCTAATATCCGGGTATTTGTAAGTTTATAATCAGCAATCAATTTTTCCAGGTATGTTCTTTCAGGCCCATCTCCTAAAATAATCACTTCACCTTTAATTTGTTTGGCTGCTTTGATAAGATATTGAACGCCTTTATGTACTGTCAACCGGCCGGTAAATAAAACTACTTTTTTGCCAGTTAAATTATATTTTTTATCAATTCTGTCTTTATCTTCTTGAGTTGTCAGATATTCTTTCATGTATACTCCACCCGGAATTGTCCGCAATTTATCTGAACAGTCAGACCCAAACATTTTCATAAACCAGCGTCTGGTAAAATTGGAATTGGCAGTTATCAAAGAAGATACTTTCACTGCGTCTTTTATAAGCCCCACAAATCTTTTATCCCGTTCTAAATAATGCAAATCGCTGCCATGGGTGGTTATTAAAAATCTGATACCGTATAACACTTTTATAAGCCTTGCAACTGGTGGCAAAAATATGGTATGGAATGCATGAACTATTTCCGGTTGGAATTCTTTGACAGCCGGAAGCGTGGCATCAATATAAGTAGTATAAATTTTGGATAATTCCACCCCAGACATGAGTTCATATTTTTTAGCCTCAAGAAGTTCAGGATTGCCTACGAAGACGCCCATTTGCGGAGGATGTACTACATAATGTTTGACTCCGGGTAATTTTCTGGATTCGGGAGCAACAATTGATACAGCATGGCCTTTTTTCACCAATTCGGCAGCCAAAGCCCGCAACCAAGCTCCACTGCCGTTTCCCCAAAGAGGAAACATATAAAGAAACATGATACGCATACTATTTGTCAAATTTGACCAATTTGTCTAATTAGACTAGTTGGAATATTTATCGACGGAATGCTTCTGCCGGATTGTCAACCAAGGTTTCGCGTCTGTAATCCATAGCTCTCTTATATAAATCTAAATATTTAATTGCGGAAGTTTTCCAGGAAAAATCTGTCCGCATGGCATTCTTTTTAAGACTTGTAAACATTTTATCACATTTATAAATTTGTAAAGCCCTCTCAAGCGCACCAAAAAAAGACAGTTCAGAATATTTTTTAAACACAAAGCCATTACCTGAATTTGTTTTAATATCGAAGTCGCGAACAATGTCTGCTAACCCTCCGGTTTCACGGACAATGGGAACACAACCGTAACGCATAGCTTCGATGACTACAATACCTCCGGGTTCAAATTTAGATGGCAGTAATATCAAATCCGCACCGGCAAAAATTTTCCTGGGTATTTGCCAATTAGCCATCAAATGTGTGCCAATTTGTTTAGGATACTTTTTTTCCAAATTGGTAAAAAATTCCCGGTATTTATTTTCTCCTTCACCCACAACAATAAATTGAATTTCATGCTCTTCCAATAAGTAAGGTAAAACTTTGATCAGTAAATCCAATCCTTTTTGATCTGTAAGCCTGCCTGATAAAGCCAGTATCGGAATATTTATATCAACCGGTAAATTAAATTCTTTTTGTAGATCAATTTTATTCTCTACCCGGTTGTTTAGCGTACGAATAGAGAAATTTTTCTTAATCAACTTATCAGTTAAAGGATTAAAATCTGTATAATCTAAACCGTTTAAAACTCCGTAGACTTTAGCTCTGACTTCTTTAAGCAGTTCACCCAAACCATGTCCGTATTCAGGTGTCATCACTTCCCGGGAATATCGTTGAGATACAGTATTTACTACATCGCTGTAAATGATGCCTCTTTTTAACGAATTTTGTTTTTTCAGTCTGTCAGTTACCAAAGGAGCCAGCATGCCTTTACCGTCATCAGATTCCAAAGGCGATACATAAAGAAAATCTATCACTCCCTGAAGCGCTAAATTATGGATGGTTAGCAAAGTGGAAATTGGGCGTAATTTTTTATCATATTTATAATTTACCCGTAAGTAGTTGACTAAATAACCGGTATGCCAATCATTGGCATGAATCACGTCAGGCACCCAATTTATGGTTTTAAGAAATTCCAAAGCTCCACGGGAAAGCAGTGCAAATCGGGTAGAATCGTCATTGTAACCATAAACATTAGCCCGTTTTTCGTAATATTCCATATTTTCCAAAAAATAAACTGTGGGTTCGTATTTATTTCCTACTTTCACTTTGACATTACAAATGAATTCTTTATCTCTATTTTCACGGTCAGTTGGTACTTTTAAGCCTGTTGCGAATAATTTGATTTTGTGCTTTTTTTCATTGATAGTGGCGTATTTAGGCATGAAAATTGCCACATCATGCCCCATTTTCTGTAAACTCCTGGGTAAAAAATACATCACTTGAGATAATCCTCCGACAGTTGCAAAAGGAGCCACTTCTGCAGCTACAAATAAGATTTTTAATTTTTGGGGCTTGGTAGTCATAATAATTAAACTAGCTTCATTCTACCATAAAGCGTGTTTTGAAAACGAGGAAAACAAATTTTAGTAGTTTTAACTGCCTGACAAAACGCCAAGGTTCTTGAATCAATCTCCATAACCATTCCAAGTTTAATTGTTGAAGCAGTTTTGGCGCACGTTTAAGTTTGCCGGAAATGATGTCAAAAGCACCACCTATGCTCATAAAAATTAGCGGAGATTCTGGTCCGCCAGTTGGCGGATGGATTCTGCCTGCCTGCCGGCGAGGCAGGGATTCTAGATAATTAATAAACATTTCCTGTTTTGGAGCGCCAAGTCCGACAAATACTAATTTAACACCACTATCTGTAATCCGTTGAGCTAACTGTTTAAAATATTCTTCAATATTTTGCATAGATTCTGGATTTTTATAAATTTCCTTTTTCTCTAGAATCTTTAATCTAGAATCTAGAATCGATAATTTGATTTCCGGTGTTTCTTCAGCCCAACCAGTAAGTTTAAGATTTTTTTTCTGCAAATTTTCAAAAGCCTTTTGCGCTACTCCATTTTTGCCGCCTATAAAAGCAACGGGATAATTTTGGGAAGCTGCCAAACTGATCAGATCCTGCATAAAATCAATTCCGGAAATTCTTTTAATTTCGAATTTCGAATTTCGAATTTCGAATTTTTTCAACCCCCAGACTACTCCTGTGCCGTCGGGTAAATTAATGGAAGATGTGTTCAAAATTTCCTGAAATGCTTTATTTGTTTGTGATTCAATCACAATTTCCGGATTTATGGAAAAAATTGATAAAAAATGGTTAACGTTTTCTTGTTGTAAATATTTTTGCACAAACAGAATGATGTCTTTCTTTATAGAAGTAGTGATTTTGATACCTAATAATGAGGTTGAATGTAACATATTTTAAAACTCTAAATTCTAAACTCTAAACCCTAAAAAAATTAAATTCAAAAAAGATTTTGTATTTTGTTTTTTATTTAGAATTTAGGATTTAGAATTTAGGATTTTCTATCACTTTCCACTTATTGATCTTTTATAAAGTTCAATGTTTTCCAAAGCCACTCCTGTGCCTTTGACCACACACAAAAGCGGATCGGCAGCTATGTGACAAGGTACGCCTGTAAGTTTGGTCATTAAAGTGTCCATATTTCTAAGTAGTGATGTGCCACCTGCCATTACAATTCCTTTATCAATAATATCTGCTCCCAGTTCCGGAGGAGTAGCTTCCAAAACTTCTTTGACAACTCCTACAATTTGTACGAGTACAGGCATAATAGCTTCATTAATTTCTTTTGAAGTTATTTCAATCATTCGAGGAAGTCCTGATGCCGCATCCCTACCTCTAACTTCCATTTTGGATTCTTTGGCGATATTTACTGCTGTTCCAATACCTATTTTTACGTCCTCTGCGCTCCGTTCACCAATGATTAAATTGTATTTTTTCTTCATATAATGAGCAATTGCTTCATCGATTTTATTTCCCGCAATTCTGGTGCTTTTGTTGACCACGATTCCGCCTAGAGAAATTACCGCAACCTCTGTTGATCCTCCGCCAATATCAACTATCATATTGCCTGAGGCTTGTGCTATGGGAATTTTGGCACCGATTGCAGCAGCAAGAGGTTCTTCAATCAAATAAGCTATTCTTGCACCTGCTGCCATGGTCGCATCAATTACGGCTCTCCGCTCTACCTGGGTTACTCCTGCAGGAACACAAATCATCACTTCCGGTTTGAAAAACCAGGATTTACCACAAACTTTTTGAATAAAATATCTAAGCAGCGCTTCTGTGATCAAATAATCCGCAATCACGCCATCCCGTAGAGGACGGGTAGCTACAATATTTCCCGGTGTTCTACCCAACATTTCTTTGGCTTCAGTTCCCACCGCCACTATATGATTATCATCCTGCGCCACAGCTACTACGGTTGGCTCATTTAATACCACTCCCTCACCAGCCAAATAGACTAACGAGTTAGCAGTACCAAGATCAATACCCAGACGTTTGTTAAACATAATTTAAAATGTAAAGTGTAAAGATCAAAATGACAATGAAAAATAAAAAATGTAATTAATTTTAAATTTTGAATTGTTTTTTTTGCTCCGTCAGTTGACGGATTGATTTTTAAATTTTGTTATTTCCATTCTATCACTCTTTTAATAAATAAAAAAATAATTTTTTTTAATTTATATTTTAATCACTATACGCTAAACGCTAGTCTCTATTCACTATTATATACTCTGATATCTTTATTTATAGTAGTTGGGGACTTGACGGATAATAATCAACTTCTTTAAGCTGAATGTAGCTATTACAAATAACATCACCAACAATGAGCTTGCATATGAAGCGTATTATATTTTCATTCATTTTGTGCCTGACATCTTCCTCTCTATTTGTAGTCAAAATGTTTTTTAATGTTTGAAAAACCACAAATTTTTAGACCATTTCCACTAAACTATCCGCCTGCAAGATGCTATAATATCTATAATGCGAAAACTCCCCAAACACATATTAAAATTGTCCTGGATCGTACCGATTATTTTTATCATAGTCGGCTCTATTGGAGTGATTTTATACGGCCGTGGATATAGACCTGATTTAAAACAAAATAACCTTAAATCAACCGGTTTGTTATCAGCAACTTCTGATCCAATTGGCTCCCAAGTTTTTATAAATGGCGAACTAAAAACAGCCACCAACAATACTCTTAATTTAGATCCCGGTTGGTATATGATTAAAATTATCAAAGAAGGTTATATTCCCTGGGAAAAAAAGATCCGGATTCAAGGAGAAGTGGTAGCCAATACTGATCCGTTTTTATTTCCTGCAAATCCTTCCCTTTCACCTCTTACCAACTCTGGCGTAGAACAGCCGATTTTATCTCCTGACGGAACAAAAATTGCTTATATCATCCCAGTTTCTGATAATATCACAGCTAAAAAATCCGGTTTATGGGTGTATGAATTAGTGGAACGGCCATTGGGATTTAACCGTGATCCACGTCAGCTAGGCACTACTTTACCGGAATTTAATTTTTCAAAAAGTACTCTTTCCTGGTCGCCTGATTCAATGGAAATTATGGTTGATAATGGAACGTATATCCGGCTTTATCAAACAAATAAAACCGAAGATTTTCAAGATGTATCGCTATCTTACCAAACTATTTTAAAAGATTGGGAAGACATGCGGTTAACCAAGGAAAAACAAAAATTGGCTACTTATAAAAAAGAATTGGCTGATGCAGTAAGTAATTCGGCTAAAATTTTGTCATTTTCACCTGATGAAACAAAAATGCTTTATGAAGCAACTGCCTCAGCTACGCTGCCACAAGTAATTAAACCACCTCTTATTGGCACAAATTCTGTTCAGGAACAACGAACCATTACACCCGGAAAATTATATGTTTATGACTCTCATGAAGATAAAAATTATTGGGTGTTGGACAAAAGTGAACTTATATCGCCAAAAACTTCTCCTCAACCAACAGCTAAATCTAAAATAATTACACCCAACTTGGAAATGCCTTGCAGACCAGCTGCTTCAGCAGAAGATAACTGCAAACAGGGAACTGCAAACTTCGAACTGGCTAATGTTCACTGGTTTCCTACTTCCAACCATTTAGTATTAACCTTAGAAGGTAAAATTGATATTATGGATTTTGACCGCACCAACTGGATCACTGTATATTCAGGTCCTTTTGTAGGTGATTTCATCGCTCCTTGGCCAAATGGATCAAGAATCATAATTATGACTAATCTCAACTCCAAAGTTTCCACTCTCCCCAATCTGTATACAGTAAATTTGAGGTAAATTGTCAAAAAAATCAGTCGGGACGGGCGGATTTGAACCGCCGACCTCACGATCCCGAACCGTGCATTCTACCAACTGAACTACGTCCCGTTTTAATGTATTTTAGGTTAACTGATGTTAAAATACAAATATACTTTGCCCCTGTAGCTCAACGGATAGAGCAGACTCGTCCTAAGAGTAAGATGAGGGTTCAATTCCTTCCAGGGGTACTTATGTCTCATTTTAAAATTATTCTCGCTTCAATATCAATTGGCCGGAAACAGCTTCTGGAAAAAATTGGTGTGGATTTTCAAATCCTACCTTCTACAATTGATGAAGATAAAATTATCCACTCAAATCCTATCAAAAAAGGCGCAAGATGTGGTAACAACTATCAGACGTCAGACTGAATCTCAATTAGACAAATTTGACCAATTAGACAAATTGGGAGATGCTACGGATATTGTTAAATCCAAACTGAATCCTAAACGCTATCTAATTGTAGCTGCTGATTCTATGGCTATTTTACGAAAACCCTTCGGCTTTGCTCAGGGCAAGGCTTATGGCAAAGCTAAAACTAAAACTGAAGGCAAACAAATTTTACAGGCACTCATGGGTAAAACTCATGAATTTGTGACTGCAGCATCAATTGTTCATCTTGAGTTACTTAAGGAACTTAAGATACTTAAGCGATGGAATTCGATAACTACTACCCGTGTCACTATGCGCCAACTGAATCCTGATGAACTGGAAAGTTACGTCAAATATTTTGATTTTTCGAAATTTGCAGCTGGATACGCAATAAACGAGTATCCTACAGATTTGATTACTAAAATTGACGGCAGTTATACCAATGTAATCGGCTTGCCTTTTGAAGTAATCTTACCTATTTTCCGAAAATTACATCTGATATAAATAGTCCTATAGTATTGACACGGCATAATCGTTGTTATAAGATAGGCGTTTATGAATCCAGAAACACCAATAATTTCATATGAATTACTTAGAGTCTCCTCCTTATTATGCTGTGGCGGAGGCGTAATCGGCGGTCTGGTATTTGCTATCAAAATGTTCTCAAATTATCACCATCCAGTTAAAGACATACAATCTCGTCCTATTCAAGAAATAACCCGTCAAGATGTTGATATATACAGAAGAACCAGTACAGGAAAAGGTGAAGCTAAGGATATTGGATTTTATTATGATGGGGATAAAAAAAAACTCGTATATAATTCTCAAAAAAATGGTAAAAAATAACCACGTTAATTATTTAACAACACCCACCACAATAACCGCTTTCACAATTTTTTCCAAATAACAAATCTATTTCAAATTTTGCCCGCTCTACTCCATCCGATGCATGAACCAAATTTTTTTGTTTACTTTCTC
>Ga0075613_106_pt1 | contig 13656 bp, 12 predicted proteins | sample RifGroA1_FD_68367 | JGI IMG/M metagenome (GOLD analysis project Ga0075613, IMG submission 68367) | Microgenomates (Gottesmanbacteria) bacterium GW2011_GWA1_34_13 | reverse complement strand
GATTAAAAGTATCAAAACCAAAAGTCCGGACATTGTTGGTGCAATACCGATTATAAATTTACGGAAAGGATCGGTTGAAGCAATTTCTACAGATCCCATGCCGATTTCTTCCTGATGATTTTCCAGATGCTTTATTTTTGGGGAAAAAGAAATTTCTCCAGTTGGTACACGTAAAATTTCAGCAGATAATAAATGCGAAAATTCGTGCACTACTGTTCCGGGTAATAATATAAACGTCAGAATACCTGATGCGATGTATTTGTTTTTAAAAATTACCCAGAATAGGCGAAATAGGGCATTAGATAAGCGGTTTGACAGTAAAAATAATATTAAGAGTTCGATGAGGATGATGACAATTAACATAATTTCTAATGTCAAATTTCTAATTACTAATCAAATCCCAATTATTAAATTTCTAAAAATTAGACATTTAGAAATTGATTAGAAATTAGTAATTAGGTTAATTAGTTATTCGATTTCTCCATTATATCACCTACAAAATATGATAAAATGACACGTATGTGTCATCCTGAACCAAGTCTGACTTGGTGAAGGATCTTCTAAGCCCAGGTAGTTCAGTGGTAGAACGTCTACTTGGTAAGTAGATGGTCGCGAGTCCGATTCTCGCTCTGGGCTCTTAAAAAGTTCGACTTGTCCTTTTGAAGTCCCGCAAGGACGAAGGAGGATTCCCCCTTGGGCTCCAAAATCCTCAATTTCATATTTGACAAACTTTGCCAAAGTTTGCTAATATATCTCTATATGAGCACAGTCAATATTTCCCTTCCCAAAGAACAGGTTTCTATTATCGACAAATTTGTCGTAAGCTTTGGTTTTGCCAATAGAAGTGAATTTTTTAGGTCTTTAATTAGGTTGGTTACTCGCGATCCTAAACTGGTCAAATCGGCTGCAACTTTTCCTTGGGTATCACCACCTAAAAGTTCTGTTAAAGAAATCATGGCTGATTTTAAAAAAGTAGGTAAATATTCTCCGGAATTTTTAAAAGATTTAGAAGAAGGATTGAGAGACTCTCAATATTTTAAAAAGTAATATGCCACTAATCCTGCCAATTGGGAAAAAAATTCATAAACAGATTAAGAAATATTCTCTTCAAAAAAAATTTGATAAACAAACCAAATTATTGATTTTAAACCCAAATCACTCGAGTTTAAATTTGGAAATTTTAGAACCAAAACATAGATGTGTGTATAGTTTTAGATTAGATCGTAAATTCCGTGCATTATGCTTATTTGACATACAAAAGCAAACAATTGAAATAATCAAAATTACTGTTCATTATCAATGATTTTTCTTCAATAACAGCCACAAAAAGGGAATAAAAAGCAGATTAAAGATTAAAGATTAAAGATTTACGATTAATGAATAAATATATGAACGGAAGAGTCAGAAGCCCAACCCCCAGAAATTTCGATCAGATTAACGTGAATATATATTTGCTATAGGTCTAATTAATCGTTATAATACGTTATTAATTACATATGAGATTTTTAGAAAGACCTGAACAGGGAACATATTTGAACAACAAAAAATTTAGATTATTCGGCAGAGGTTTAGAGGGTAAGGTAAAATATCAATTTGCTGCTGATCAAATCAGTCATATACCAACCGTAGACGTAATAGGTGATTTTGGATGTGGTAATGGTGAATCTACTGAATTCTTGCAAAAATATTTACAATCAAATTTTAATTTAAATCCTTTTATGCTAGCTGCTGATATTTCTGGAAACGATATTAAAGTTGCAGCACAGAGAAGAATGAAAAATGTGAGATTTTTTACTCAAGATTTATCTGAGCCGATTGATTTACAGCCAAATACGCATTTGGATGGAGCAGTTTTCATTGAGGTTGTGGAGCATATAAAGCCGCCTGATTTAGCTAAAAAAGCAATAGCACATATTGCTGAAGTTTTGGATCCAAATCATGGAATTATGATTGTTTCTAGTCCTAATAGAACATGTTTGTCAAAAGACAGATACAGATCTTATAATCAATTTCATGCACAGGAATTTAATCAACAGGAATTTTCTGAAATATTAACTGAAGCTGGATTGAAAATAGAACAAACATTCGGTCAGATACAAATACCAAATTCAGTCAATCAAACTCTTGATATTGTGCGAATGTTAGCTAACAAAATACCTTCAAAAAGGCAGCAATTTGGACTATTGATGAGTTTATTAATCAGATTAGTCCAACCAAGTTATGACATACTGCCTTTGAAAGACGGTTATCAACCAAAATATTTCGTAGCTGTTTGCACGAAAAAATAAGCAACTATTTTTTTGATTTGATTAAAACAAACAATAAAGGCACTGCTATTAAAGCAAAACCAACAAATTCCAGCAGTTGTGGCCAGAAGACGATGTAGACGGTAAGATTGTCAGACGGTAAGACGGTAAGATTATTTGTCTTATTGTCTTCCTGTCTTAATATCTTATCGTCTAATACCCACGCATTTGCCCAATTATTCACCAAAACATGATCCAATTTCCTGCCAAAAAGAAATGGAAAATAGCGGGCTAATTGATTATTTGATGGAATTTCATAGGCAAACCAACCATCATTATAACTCTGATTAAGTATTAGAACTTGGTTGTTTTTTTGTTCTAATTGTAAATTATTCATTAGCAATTCTACATTGACTTCATATTCAGCCGGGTCAGGATGATTTACAGAATTTAATTGAAAATTGCTAGTTGTTAATTGATGATTAAAACTATGAATAAATTTAATTTCTTTCAAAAAGTTATAAGGTATTTGGTAAATATTAATTAGCTTAATATCATTCTCCGCATTATTGTTTCCGATTCCATCATTAATTACATAAAAGGTATATCCCAGATAATCTGATGCTAAGGGCGGAACGATAAAATAATCTGTTTGCCAATTGTTGCCCTGATGTAAAAATGTTTCTAATTCGATATGTTTGGCAGTATTATTAATCAGAGACATTCTAAGAGGTAAGCCTGTAATATTTCTTGAAGTGACAGAAATTAAATAAGCATCTCTCAGCAGCAAATTCGGTATACCAAATGACAGACAATTTCTTTGATCTTTGGCTGAAAGGTTTAGATAAGTACTATTTTGGTCTGTAATTTTCTGGTTGTTAGCAATACCTGTTTTAAAAGGATTGCAGGTATTATTAACAAAATTTGAATTTAACACATCGACATTGTCACTGGTATAAACAAGTGCATTATTATCTAATTGCATTTCCAGATAATTATCTTTTTTAATAAGTTTTGCACTGTCTGAAGCTATTTCATCAGGTATTTGCTCTGTAAACTGTGTTGGCAGTTTTGCAGATTTGATAACAATTTGATGATTTATTTCTGTAACTCCCAAAACCTCATCACGTAATGTTCTTTTGGAGAATAATGATCTAAATGGATAAAAAATATCACTATTGATAGATGAAATATAATCACCAAAGTCAATATATGTCTGATCAATATCCAGCCATTTTTTATCCGGTGCAACTAAAGGTAAATTTGAATTTATTGAAATATAAGCCTCAGAATTAGGATTTTTGATCTGATAAACAGATAAATTTCCAAAAAACCCAATTTGAGCGATATCTGGATTTTTACTGATTAATTTTCGGATTTCGTCATTATATAAAGCTTGTTGGTTACCTGAAGAGATGAGATATTCATCTAAAATTATATAACTGACATCATATTTGGCCAGTATTTGACGGAATAATACCGGATTTTTTTGATAAATACTTTGAGATAATTGCCAATAATAACTTTCATTATTATTGCTCCAGGGATCAAAAGCTCTATCTAAAAGAGATTGATTTAATCCATACCACAAAAATCCGCTACCTGTATATCCATATTGATAGTGTTTCCATGACCAAAACTCCGGTTGGGGTAAAATTGCCACTCGAGCATGGGGATTTTCATCAAGCATGAAATTGAACACATTCAGATAACTTTTCGGTAATTGAACTTTCAACTGTTGATAAAAGAAATTACCTTGAAAAGCAGGTATGGAAAAAGTAGAAATTATGAGCAAGGAAACTAAATAACTAACGGCTTTTTTCTTAAAAATTTTAGTTAGTTCCAGTATTCCATTTACCAGAAAAATACTATACGCAAATACAAATAACAAGCTAAATTTTGTAAAACTAAAGCGAAAAATCTCACTGAAAAAAGGAACATATTTCCGTAAAAAGGCAATCAACTCTTTTAGTATGGGAATATTAGTTCCCAACATGACTAAACCAATAATAAAAATACATAAAAATGGTAGTAAATAAGTGTTATTTTTAAATTTAATCAGGCCAAACAGGGTAATTAAAGATAATAAAATTGCCAATCCGGTAATTAATGGCTGATACAGAAAATTCCTCCAGGGAAGCATAATTAGTTGTGATATACCTTGAGAATTTAGATCAATATAATCTAAGCTAAATCCACGCAGTAGTAAAATATTTTTTATATCTCCAAATGCCTGATTACGCATAAATATTTCCTGAGAAGACATTTGATTTATATTGGCGGATTGGATGATTGGCGCATTTTGCGGAATACCATAAATATAGGGGATTAACCAGAAAGCGTTGATACATAAAAAACTGAAAATAACAGTTAAAACTTTTCTTACATCAGAACGACTATGATTTTTTATAACAAAAGTTATCAAAATAGGTAAAATTACACATAAAGTTGACAGAAATAAAGTGGTGATGAAATATTGGGGAGTTGTGATTAAGACAATCAGTAAAAACCAAATAAAATTTCTTTGATTACTTTTTTGTAAATAATTTAATAAAGTCAAAGTCAGCCATGGTAAAGCCATAAAATGCACTGAAAAAGATTCCAGTGGTGTATAAAACATTTGGATGGTTGCTGGATTAAAAAGATAAAAAACCGATGCCAGTAACGAAATGATTTTATTGTTCGATCCGCCAGCTGGCGGAGAGAACTTCTCATCCCTTCGGGGATTCGAAGAATAAATATGTCTAACCAAAAAATACATGCCTAAACCTCCTAAAAAATGCATTAAGAGATTAAATACATACCGTAAGATGTTAGTAGGTAAAACTACAGATATCAACCATAGAAATAGAGTATGGATAGTTAAAGCAATATGTGACATGCCGTCATAAAGACCTAAGCCTCGGTGTTCCTGCCAGACTCCAAAAATATTCCTGATTAAATTGGCTTTGAAATTAAATTCTGGCATCACATTATCCCAACCCATGAGAAAAGTACCGGGGATATAATTTGTGAAAAATAGGGCAATTTCAATGATTAGTAAAGTAATTATTGGCCAAAATTTTAGAATTTTACTTGCTTTTTGACGTGGGCTAGATTTGTTGTTGTGTTGCATATTTTAAAATAGCATGGTTAAGGCATACTTAACGCGGTTAAATAAAGTATTATTTTGGGACATAATTGAGGGATTATTATTCATTTGTGTGCGCATACCTCTAATAAATAAATATATAGGTAAGAGCAATTTTCCAGGGATGAACGATACGATGATAACTTGAATTAGAAGTAATGGATATACATAAAATGGCATTTGATATTTAAACTCTTTGACAGCCGCCAGTCTAATTTTTATAGTATTAAAAAATTTAGCTTTTAAATTTACTAAAGAACTATTTTTTCCATGAATTCTGTATGAGAGTAAATTTTCAGGTAAGTTGGCAAATTTACCGTAATTTAATAACTGAAAAAACGTAAAATAATCACTATTAACACCAAAATTGGTTAAATACAGTTTTTGTGGGTTCGGTAACATTGATTTGCGGATCATGCATGAAGGATGGACAATTGGATTGATAAGTGACATTTGTTGATAAATTTCTTCATGGGTTAAACCGTATTTTTTATAACCTGTAAGGTTATCATTTTGATCAATAATTTCCGCATTTGACCCAACTAAAATGACATTTGGATTTTGATGTAAAAATTTAACCTGTTTTTCCAGCCTCTCAAAATGAGCAATATCATCAGAATCCATGGGAGCTAAATATTTTCCTTTAGCACGTTGAATGACAGTATTTGCTGCAGCAAAAGCTCCTAAATTTCGTTTGGTTTTAAATAACCTGATTTTAGCTGGATATTGTTTTTTAAATTCTTGCATAACTGTCCGGGTGGAATCAGATGAAGCATCATCAATTATCAAAAGTTCCCAATTTTTATATGTTTGATTTACGATGCTGTTTATGGCTTTAACCATAAAAACAGATCCGTTTCGAACAGGCATAATTACCGAAACTAAGTCTTGATTTTGATGAGTAATTTTCATGTTTATAGATAAAAAATAGCAGGTCAAACAGCACACTGTTTGACCTGCTTAATTTAATACAAATCTAATTTTAATATACTCTTGGACTTACAAAATCCGGTTCCTGAATACCTATTTCAGGTTTTGCAGGTCTTTGGGCTCTGATAATCCTGTTTAACAATACTTTTTCTTTCTCTCCCCATTGTTTCTCAAACAATCCTAGATCACCCAAATAAACCACTTTTTGATGCTTTCTGGCAGTATTGGTTGCATGTTTTCTGGCCATGGCATCCAAAGCTTTATCACCGCCATATTTTGACATTTGGTAAACATCAAATCTGTCTCCGCCAAGCGCTTTATTTATTTGTACTGTTTCCAGGTCAGTTCTTTTGACAAAAACTACTCTGGTTTCTTCAACAATTCCATTTTTAGGCATATGTACGACCAATGCGCCGGTTGGAATATCGCCTTGAAAATCCAATCCTGCAATTGTATCTACATCTGGTCCTAATGTACCTAAATCAATATTTTGTAAAACAGGTTTATCTATAATTACAGTTTCAGTTGTCTGTTTAATTCGGGACATGTCAATATTGTCAACAGTTCTAGTTGTCTCAGTTTCAATTATTCCTCTTGGGAATGTTTGATATTTTCCATTTCCCCATGGAAGATTTGTTTCAGCATTTACCAAATGTTCTGGAATAAAAGCTGTTCCTAGCGCTAATAATCCGCCTTTTATTACGTTTCTTCTCGTTAATAATCCTTCTCCTAATTTGCCTGCCATATTTTTTTCTCCTCTTTAAGAAACAGTAAACTCATCAAATTCATTAACTGTTTCTAAAAAAATTTATAATATTTTAATAATTTACTACTTGTCATCCTGAGTTTTACGTCATCCTGAACTTGTTTCAGGATCTAGTTTTAAAAACGAGATGTTGAAATAAATTCAACATGACATTAAAATTTCAGAATGACACTTTTTTTATCAATTTAAATTTACCTACCTAAATTGAAGGCCTGCCACCCTCACATAGATAGGCAAATTTCAATTGACAAAAGTATATACTGATTGAACATTATTGATGTAATTTGTCTTACTTGACTAAAATCCTTAAACAAGTTGTAAAATCAAAAGTCCTATGACCAAAGATTTTTGCGATATTTGTAAAATAGATGTTACTGATAAAGAAACAGCTGTTAGAGTTAGATCTTTTTATGGTTACGAACCGTGTCTTTATTGTTTTAAATGTTTTCAAAATAAGAAAAACTGGCCAATAATCCACAAATTCAAATTTAGCGATGATTGACATCTAAAAATATTAAATCTAATATAAACATATGATTACAGATAAAGACATTATTAAGTTAAAACAAGTCTTTTCAACTAAAGACGATTTAGAAATGCAATTAAGTCCAATTAAAAAAGACTTAAAAACTATCAAAAAAGACATAAAGCAAATAAAACAAGATGTTAAATCGACACTTAAATACGTTGATCAACAAGATAAGACATTAAGATTTCGTACCAAACGTATCGAAAAACATCTTCATCTACCTGAAATTCCTTATATTACAACTTAATCCTATTAACTTTTCAAAGAGCCAGAAATATTATTCTTCGAGTCCTGCTTTGCAGGACGAGAAGTTAACAATATTTAGTTCTCATCTACGACTTAGTCGGGATTCGAACAATAATTTAACTTCTTTTTTTCAAAAATAATCCCAAGCCTGTAAGTCCTGTTATAGCAAATGGGACTAATGGTAAAAAGTCTGTTGGTCCATTTACCGGTAAGGTGGTCACGCCTAATACTTTAGTTTGTACACAAATTGAAGCGCTGTCTTCATCAAATCTATCTTCAGCTCTGACTTGAACTGTGTTTTGTAAACCATTTTCACTGCCACAGAATAATGATTTTGAAGAATCAAAATTTCCTGCTGATTTTACTTTGGCTTTAAGTTGGATATCAATTGAAGTATTTCCTTCAAATCTATTCGCCAGCTCAAATTTAAGTCGGTTGTCTTCAAATTTGACGTTTTTAACCTTATTATTGTCTCCTTCAGCTATAGATATAGAAACCACTTTTTCCGGCATGATATCTTCAACAGTGACTTTGTCAAAGCCTTGACTGGATGAATTGGTAATTTTTAAGTTGTACAAAACTTCGCTGTCAGGTGAATAAGTAGCATCTCCTGATAGTAAATTTTCCACCCAATCACCAGTTATAGGATTACGGACGGTTTTATTGATAGTTACATCAGTAGGTGTGCAGGTAGTGGTGCCGTATTGGCCACCGGTTGTGGTACAGTTTTCGGCTTTTACAGCCTTAACCGTGACAAATAACGCAGATAACATAAATCCGAATAAAACAAACACTTTGATAGCTTTATTCATATTTTGATATGCCGATCTTATTTTTACTTATTATGATTATCGAGCACATATATGATATATATTGATACTTTTGTATGCTTATTGAATAAGTTTGGGAATAATAACATATGATGTCAAGTATGTCAAGTGTTATAGGTTACTTCGTAATTATCCAATAATCCAATATACAAATAATCCCCGCCTGCAGTTGCCTACTGCAACAGCAGTTGGCGGGCAGGCAATAAATACCAATAAATTGGTTTATTTTATATTTGTGGTGATTGGGTTATTGGGTTATTTCGGAAAATTTGCCATATACTTTTTCTTCGATCAAATCTGCGAAAAATAATAGCCGTTGATAAGATGAACCTGGTGGCCAACAAGTTTGCAAGATCAAGTTACGACTGTTACGCTGCGGCGTTAGATAAGATACGTCTTTTGCGGAAACTACCTTTGATTCGCGGATTGTGTAGGTATATCGGTTACCCAGGTAAAATATTACTACCAAATCATCAGGTTTAAGATTTTTAAGTAAATAAAATACCGCATTTAAATCTTTAACAAACCATTCATAATTAGTCGAATGTGAAAACAAATGCACTGTACCGTTTTCATTGGGATAATAAGATGTAACAGAATGGGCAACACCTTCTAACAATGCTTTATTATATCCGGGTGCTGATGCTGGATTGACCCCGGCAATGATTGAGGCATTGACACCAATTGTTGGAATAATTATCGAAAAGTCTTTATTAACCGGTTCAATATCTTTGCCATCGGGTCCGATAAGGGGATTGAAAGTTGATTCCGGTTGAACAGGTTGTTCCTGTGATGTTTTTGCCCAGGCGATTTTATCTTTTAAAAAACGTAAATCCAATTTTATAAAAGGCCAAAAAGCTGCAAAAAGCGAACCTAATGAAAATATGATTAAACCCAATCCCAGAGTTTGAAAAAATGACCCTGAATGTGAATTTGACTTACTATTATAGTAAGTTGTGGGTTTACTAGAAGAACTATTTGACACAACATGTTCATCTTTGTGATTTTGATACACCAGATGCATTTGATATGGATTGAAATCATTTGACATAGTATTTGTGTCATCCTTGCGTTTCTCATTGTCATCCTCGCGAAAGCGGGGATCTTATTAAGATTCCCGATTAGATCGGGAATGACATTATGTGTTTATCAAGAATGACATTCGGATGGGTATTATACACTATAGGGCGTTTTGAGGGCAAATATTGAGCGTAGCGTTTAGAGATTAGAATTAAATTTATTGGATTATTGGATTATTGGATTATTGGATTATTGGATTATTGGATTATTGGATTATTATTTACCGTCCTCCTCCTTCACCTTGTGAAGCTGTTTGTACCATGAGAAATAACATCATCAATAATCCGCCTCCGCCAACTTTTCCCCATTTACCGGCTTTTTCTTTGATTTTATCATTTAACGGGGTGGTTTGGTCTTTGTACACAGTTTGAAATATGGTGAGTAGCTTATATTGTTCTATTTCATTGTCAGGCCAGGCACCGGATACTTCCAAAATTCCCTGTAAATTCAGTTTAAATTTATCTCCGAATATATCGGGTTCCCTCAAAAATTTACCGGTATTTGTGCCTTTATTTTTCAAATCAGATCCAATCCGGTTCATAATCTGATCAAAAGCATTTTTATCACCTTTTCCGATTAAATCAATATCAGCGTCTGTTAAAAGTTGATGTTCTTTGGCAAGTTCAATTAATTGTTGTTCTTGCTGTTGAGCAATTATTTGTAGTTTTTGTTTCAATTCTTCTGTCCCGGCTGGCAACTCTTTTTTGTTTTTTTTCATTTGTTCAATCAAATCTATAGTTGCAGATGGTCCGTATTTAGTTTTCGCCAATGCTACTTCCATAAGCCCCATGACATCATCAGCAGTTGGTTTATTTAATGTCCATAAATGTTTATGTTCCAAAAACATCTGTTGAGCAGAATCAATAAGTGATGAATATAATTGAAAATCAGCCGGTGTGAGTTGAACATTTTCCTCTGGTTGGGGAGTTGTTTCTGCTACAGGTTGAGTAGTTGTTTCAGTTGATGAGGGAGTTGGAGTTATAGGTGGTTCAATAACAGGAGGTTCAATTGCAGGTGGAATTTCTGTTGTTGGATTTACAATTTCCTCTAAACCAGGTCGCGCATCTTGTAAATCTGTTTGTGTAATTGTTGATGGTTCTTGTCCTTCTAATACTTGCGTTAATGCAGGTTTAGCAGTATTTTCTATTTTGGTTTGTGTGTCAGCAATAGTAGTATCAAGTGTTTTTGGTGGTTCTGCAGGTTTATTTATTTCAGAAGGTGGAGATGGTGACATTTCCATGGGATTAGGCTGCATCGGTGTAACGGGTTTAATTGGTGCAATTGGTGGTGAGATAGTCATATTTATAGTTTATAAACCAGATCCTGAATCTAGTTCAGGATGACGGTGATCCGTCAATTTTATACTGTTGGTTTTCCTTGTGCTACAAATTTTATTTTTATATCCTGGTCAACTATTTTTTGAGACAAATTAACTGCTGTATCATAATTGGTTTTCCTGACTAACTCACGGACTGCATCAATTGAAGGATTTTCAATTTTTTCCTGATATATTTTGGCTAATGGTAAAACTATGAAAGATAGTTCCGGTAACCCGTCATCAATTTTCATCACATTTTTGAAAAATTCCTCCAAAGACATACCGGGTTTGAGTAATTCAATTGTACGCTTAGCGATTTGTTGAGCTTGCTCATTTGTCATTTTTCCAAACTCTGACATTTTTTTGATCAGCTCTAAAACTTGCCATTCAACTATTTGTCGTAATTTATCAACCATATATTCAGAACTCAGAACTCAATGTCCAGAACTCAACTAATTGGAAACTGAACTCAATATCCAGAACTCAAATTTAATAATTTTTGGTCATTGTGATTTAAGTTCTAAGTTCTGATTAATTTCATTATTTCATTATTTCTTCCTTTAGTGCAAGTTGGCAAATTGAGAAATGAGGGGAGAAGTGTTAAGATTATAAAAATTATCCAATAAATACCAATAATCCAATTCTCAAATTATCCAATAATATTGAATTTTATTTATATTGGATAATTGGATTATTTGAATATTTGATGATTGGATAATTGTTTTATGAATAACTATACCAAGCATACTTTATCCAACGGACTTGAACTGATAACTGTTCCATTGCCACACGTTGACAGCGTAACTGTGATGGTGATGGTGGGGGCAGGTTCCCGTTATGAAACCAAATCTACTAACGGTATAGCACATTTCTTGGAGCATATGACTTTTAAAGGCAGTCAAAAACGTCCTTCATCATTGGCAATTTCTTCAGAAATTGATGCCATAGGCGGAGAATTTAATGCTTTTACAGGTAAAGATCATACTGGTTTTTATATCAAAGCCCGCGCAAAACATACTCCGCTATTGATTGATGTGTTGGGAGATATGATTTTGCATCCACTGTTAAAACCTGAAGAAATTGAACGGGAAAAGGGCGTCATCATTGAAGAAATCAATATGTACGAAGATACACCCATGCGGCATATCGGAGATGTTTATGAAAATTTACTTTATGGAGATACGCCTTTAGGATGGGACACCGCAGGTAAAGCAGAAATTATCAGAAAAATAACCCGCCAAGATTTTGTAAATTATATCAATGATTTATATAAACCAAACAATGCCATCATAGTAGTAGCAGGACGAGTTCATAGTTCGCAGTTCGTAGTAGAAAAATTGATCGAGAAAACGCTTTCGGACTGGAAAAAAGGTGTTACTAAGCAATATATAAAGCAGAGTGATAAACAGGATAAGGGAGCATTAAAAATAAATTATAAAAAAACCGAGCAGGCGCATATTGCTTTGGGAGTGAGAGCATATTCTTTGGATCATCCCAAAAAATATGCTTTGTCTATTTTAAGCGCAATTTTAGGTGGAGGCATGTCCTCAAGACTTTTTATTGAAGTTCGTGAACGCAGAGGATTGGCTTATTATGTTCATGCAGATGCATCACAGGATTGGCTTATTATGTTCATGCAGATGCATCACAATATCAGGATGTGGGTAATTTCGTTGTTCAGGCAGGAGTTGATGTAAACCGCATTGATGAGGCTGTAAAAGTAATTTTAGAGCAATTTAAAGCGATTGCCAGTAAAAAATTACCTATTACGTTGGCGGAATTGTCCAAAACCAAAGAATATTTAAAAGGCAGAACCACGCTTGATTTAGAAGATTCTAGGTCAGTAGCTGCTTTTTATGGGACTCAGGAAATTTTAAAACGGAAAATCATTACGCCTCAAGATTTTTTTGCTAAATTGGATAAAATTAGTATGGACGATATCTATGCAGTTGCCCAAGAAATATTTTTGGATAATAAATTTAATTTAGCCATCATCGGACCATACCAAAACGCGAAGCGATTTGAAAAAATTATTGGAGAGTAATAATTTAAATATCAAAAATTAAATATCAAAAACACAAAGCAAATATCAAATATTTTTAATTTTTAATATGTGTATTTGATCTTTGATATTTTATATTTGATTTAATATAGGAGGAATCTATGGAAGAAAAAACACTAGTCTTAATTAAACCAGATGGTATTGCGCAACATATTGTTGGCAAAATTATTGACAGATTTGAGGGAGCCAAAATAGAAATTGTTGACATGAAAATGTTGACTTTAACCCAAGAACTATTAAACACCTGGTATGCTCACCACAAAGATAAACTTTTTTTTTCCAGTTTATGTAAATTTATGATGGAGACACCGGTTGTAGCATTAGTTTTACAAGCAGATAATGTAGTTGCCAGAGTTAGAGATCTTATCGGTCCTACGGATTCTGCAAAAGCTGCCAAAGGAACAATTAGAGGTGATTGGGGAGAAAGTAAACAAAAAAATTTGGTTCATGCATCGGATGGAGTAGAGCGGGCAAAATTTGAAATAGATTTGTTATTTGGAAAAAATTGTGAAAGCGGTT
>Ga0075613_117_pt1 | contig 14693 bp, 17 predicted proteins | sample RifGroA1_FD_68367 | JGI IMG/M metagenome (GOLD analysis project Ga0075613, IMG submission 68367) | Microgenomates (Gottesmanbacteria) bacterium GW2011_GWA1_34_13 | reverse complement strand
ATAGCGGATCAATTAAGAGGCAGTGCTGGAAAAAAACAAGTGGCAAAAGCAAAAATCGGTTTAACACACAATGTGGGAGGCTCGGGAGCAGTAGCAGTAATTAATATTTTTGGAACGTAAATTCCAAAAAAGATTCTGGATTCTGGATTACCTGCCCGCATTCGCTAATGCGAAAGCGTTTGCAGGCGGGTAGATTATAGAAAAAATTCAAGAATCAAGAATCTAGAATCAAGAATCTAGATATGTTCAGTCCTATCAAAATCTGGCGAAACCAAAAATATATAAAAGAATTATTGGGTAAAAAAGGAGAAATTATCTCCTACACCATCGTGCGTATAGCTCCGCAAGGTTTTGAATCGCAAGCGCCGTATCCTGTCGTATTAGTGCGTATTGGCAATAAAAACCATATTGGTCAATTAGTTGATGCCAATGAAACTGAAATTAAAATTGGACAAAAAGTGATCGCCGTAGTTCGCCGGATCCGCAATCCGCATCCTGAAGGAATAATTCCGTATGGAATAAAATTTAAATTATTATCGAATAAAGAATGACAAAGAAAGAATAAAGAATCGAAGAGTAGTGTCATTCTGAGTGAAACCAAGTCTGACTTGGTGAAACGAAGAATCTTCCCAAGAAGATCCTTCACTAACGTTCAGGATGACAAATATATATTTCTTAATCATTATTCATTAATCATAATTCTTTATTAATTATTCAATAATTATGAAGTCTGTTACCGTTTCTTCTCCTTCTAAATTGCATTTATCAGGCGAACACGCGGTGGTTTATGGTAAACCAGCTGTTTTAGTGGCTACAAACAAGAGATTGAGCGTAACGCTTAGTCATCAATTGCCAGTCAGCAATCGTCAGACAATTTATTCTTCGAATTCGACTTTGTCGAATGAGAAGTTGTCAAAGACTAGTTCTCATCCACGACTTCGCCAAGTACCGGACGGTACTTGGCTTCGTCGGGATTCGAACAATAATCTATTAGAGATTCGTAAATCTGATAAATACATTGACCATATTTGCAAAATCTTTGAACAAAAATATAAATTGGTCATTGGACATTTATCATTGGACATTTATAGCGATGTTCCTATCGGCAAGGGTATGGGCTCATCAGCTGCCTTGGCTGCGGCTTTAATTGGAGCTTTAAGTCAATTTTATAAAAAACCTTGGAATATTTCCCTTATTAATGAACTAGCTTACAAAGCAGAAAAATTTATCCATGTTAATGCATCAGGAGGGGACACCAGTATTTCCTGTATGGGTGGTTTGTTATGGTTCAAACTTTTTGGAGCTTGCCTTTTAAATTTCCGGTTAAATGGCAGGACTTTGTTTTGATTGACACAGGAAGAAGTGAAAGTACAGGCGATTTAGTTAAATTAGTTAATCAAAATTATATCTTTCGACGCAAGTTTATCCCGAGCTTGCCGAAGGACTCAGGGAGTAATTTTTATGAAAACGTATTTAACGAAATTGAAAAAACAACTAAGCAAATGGTTTTAAGCATAAAATTGAATAATGAAAAATTATTTATGCAAACAATTTCTCAAAATCAAATGTTACTTGAAAAAATTGGAGTAGTTTCAAAAAATGTTAAGAAATTATTGAACAAAAAGGGGGAGTAGCTAAAATTTCAGGTGCAGGAGGTATAAAAACTGGATCTGGCATAATTATCGGATATCATCAAAAACCAGATATTATTAAACAAATTGCCAAGGAATTCGGATATAATACATTTCAGGTAAAATTAGGAGGAGAAGGAGTGAAAGTTGATAATATAGTAATTTAAAATGTAAAATGTAAATCTCCCTGTCTGCCGACAGGCAGGAAAATGACAATGCAAAATGAAAAATGATTTTTTGTCATCCTGAACTCGTTTCAGGATCTCATTTTTGAAACTAGATGCTGAAACCTGTCTGCCGACAGGCAGGTAAATTCAGCATGACAATTTTAAATTTTTAACTGCAATTTTACATTTTGATTTTTAAATTTTAATTTATGATTATTCCCAACCACATCGCCATCATTATGGATGGAAACCGCAGATGGGCAAAAGAACGCCACTTGCCAATTATTAGCGGACACAAACGGGTAGCTGATGAAATTTTGGAGCCATTAGTTGAATATGCAGCTAAAAAGGGAATTAAATATCTGACTTTTTGGGCATGGTCAACGGAAAATTGGCAAAGACAAAAAACAGAAGTGACAGGGATCATGAAAATTTTTAAAAATGTGATTGCCAAACGCTGGCAAAGACTGCATGAGAAAGGGGTAAAGATAAAAGTGATCGGTGACATTTCCAAATTTGATGAGAGTATCAAAAATTCTTTGGAAAGCGTTGTTGAGCAAACAAAAAATAATCAGACAATTACAGTAGTTTTTGCTTTAAATTATGGAGGTCGTGACGAAATTATTAGGGCAGTAAATAAATGGCACATTACTTGTCATCCTGGAGGGAAGCCCGATGTAATCGGGATGACCGATAGGATCTCAAATAAGATTCTATCGTCCACGCCTTCGGCGGGACTCCAGAATGACAATAATATAAAAGCTGAGAGCAGAGAACTGACAGTTGAAAGCTTCAATCAGTTTATCGATACTTCTGATATTCCAGACCCTGAAATCATAGTCCGTACCGGAGGAGAACAACGTTTAAGCGGGTTTTTACCTTGGCAATCGCAGTATAGTGAACTTTATTTCCCAAAATGGTATATGCCAGTGAACTTTATTTCCCAAAATGGTATATGCCAGATTTTACATATGACAAATTAGATGAAGTAATCGCAGAATACAACGCAAGACAAAGAAGGTTTGGAAAATAAAACTAAAATCCTAAATTGACGAAAAACCGTCATCCTGAACTTGTTTCAGGATCTAGTTTAAAATAAACTGACTTTTAATTTACATGTCAAGATTTTCCTATTACGTTTACATCATAACCAATAAACTTAGAACAGTATTTTACATTGGAATAACTAATAATTTAGACAGAAGAATATATGAACACAAACATGATTCGATTGAAGGATTTAGCAAACAATATAAATTACATAATTTAGTCTATTTTGAGGAATATCCTTCGGTAACTGACGCTATTACAAGAGAAAAACAGTTGAAGGGTTGGCACAGAGAATGGAAAATAAATTTAATTAAAACGATAAACCCAAGTCTGAAAGATTTAACAATTGAATAACGAGATGCTGAAACAAGTTCAGGGATGACAATTTAGAGTTTAGCTGAGTGGTATTTTTAAATTAAAAATATAGTTTATTATTTCAGTTACCCAGAAGGCGATAATCACGATTATAAAACCAATGATTGCCGTAGTAATAATACCTTTAGCTGCCTCCATTTTTTTGGGATCTCCGGCACTGGTCAGGTATGCAAATCCGCCGTAAATTAAGAAAACTAATAATCCTACACCCGCAATTGGATAGATAAATTTCAACAGTTTGGAAATAATTGAGCCCAAATCCCGAATATCTGAAGGAAATTTAACATCAGCTAGAACCTGATTCAAGCTTACCATCACGTCTTTTGAATCACCTGTAGCAGTGGAACCGGTACCGGTTGTCGTTGAAGAAGAAGGATTTGATGAGGGATAGATATAACCAATACAATCAAATTGATGATTCAAAGCTTCATAGTCAGCACATTCATTGTTAGATGCATCCCAGCAAGTTCTGATCCTTACAGTCCCGTTATCAAAAATCCATTCAAAACCTGCGTTAGGAGTAGGTTGCTGGCAAGTGACAGCTGTAACATCGCAATACTTACTACTATCGGCATTGGTATAAACTTTACAGCCAAATGTACCTGCAGCAAAAGTTAATTTTGCAGAAAAATTAACCTATTATTTTCAGTATAACTACAGAAAACACAATCAGCAACAAACCTGAAATGGCTGATGTGATGATTTCTTTTCCTCCGTTTAATTTTTCCGGATTGCCACTGGACATCATGATAACCAATCCGCCATAAATGATCATCAAAAAAGCTATTCCACCTGCCAAACCCATGGCAATTTTTAAGATACTGGTAATAAAATCCTGAGGCTTAGTTTTTATACAGCCAAAAGGAGTAGGTATTCCATCCGATGTCATACAATCCATGCAGTCATCAAAATTACTAGAAAATTTACAGATATTTGTAGCAGATTCGCCGCCAGAAGTATCGATTGCCCCTTGTCCAATAATTACTTGATATTTACAAATTGGATTTGTTACGTCATATTCTTGTCCGTTAATAATTCCCCCCACAGCGTAATTTATTTGATCGTTAACTTTGAATATATCAGTAATCTTAAATGAAGCAGTTCCATCTGCGCCGGCTTTAAATTTTTGTTCATCTGAAAGCATGCCTTGAATATTTTTATGAAAAATATAATCCTGTCCAGGAATTAAATCGATAACTTTTAAAGTAAATGGTTTTTCCGGAATAGGTTTTTGTGGGTCTATGCTGAATTTGCATAATTTTTCTGTGTAAACATCAGTAACTTTAATTCCTTTTATTGTACATAAGGCGGTTCCAGCCTTACCTTCAACAAATAATTGAGGATAATCATTTTTTGCTTTTTCAACAGACCAACACTTTTGTGGGATTATTGATCCTAAATTATTATTTAAAGTAAGTTTTATGCTACCGTTTCCTAAGTCTTCAATTTGATTTGCCGGATAATCTACTTTATTTTGATATGTGCAATACATTACAACTTTTCCGATAGAATTTGCTGCAGTGCCTCCATTATCAGGAAAATATGCATTATTGATTATTATGGTAGTTTGTTTATCCTGCTCATGCAAAATGTTTATTTCATTTGAGTTAATTTCGTGCATGGAACAAGTGGCTGCATAAACAGAAGTTGTAATAAATAATTTTACTGAGAATGCAAGGATCAAGAAAAATAATATTGATAATAATTTCTTCATAATTCCAGACAATCTTAAAAATATGCTTGTTAGTCTCATCCAGGGTCAATCTGCTATACTAATTCTAACATAAGTTTAGTAAAAAGATTATAGATTTTCGATTCTGGATTCTCGAATAATTACAAACAATCTATAATCCACCCGCCTGCAAAAGCTTTCGCTTTAGCGAATGCGGGCAGGTAATCTAGAATCTAGAATCAAAGTATTTTAAAACAATGAAGCGCTATTTATTATTAGTTCTAACAATTGTGAGTTTGTATATCATCGTTCAACAAGTTAAGGCTGCTGAGTGTGATCCCAATTGCGGTGATGCCAATGAATGTGCCCAAAAAATCAAAATCTGTCAGGAGATTTGGGATAGTGTACAAAAAGCTACAGCTCCGCATGAAGCCTCACTTAAAAAAATGGAATCAGATATTGCAGCTTTTCAAGCCAGAATCAAACAAATTTCTCAAGAGGTGATAGTTAAAGAAAGAGAAATTGCATCAGGTGAAAAAGAATTAGGAGCACAACAAGAACTGTTGGCCTCAAGAGTCCGCTCTGCATATATCAGGAGTTATACCAATAATCCGCTGGTATTATTTTTCTCTCAAGCTGGAGGATTTGGTAAAGTCATGCGGGTAATTTCTTATCAACAGGCAGTTACTCAGGAAGACAAAAGACAAATTGTTGAGACAATTGCTTTAATAAAAAATATTGAAGACAAGAAAACCAATTTGGAAAATGAAAAAGTTACTTTAGCTTCTTTAGAAGCAAATTTATCAGTTCAAGCAACTGCTACTAAAAAACTGGTTGATGAGGCTAAGGCTTATCAAAGTAAATTATCTTCCCAAATTGGCAGCTTAACAGCCAGACAACAATCATTATTGGCTGAAAGATCAGGAACTTTTACGACCAGTGTCGGAGATGTGCCTTTACCTGATGATCCAAATAGTGCGCCCAATTATAATCCTGGTTTTTCGCCTGCTTTTGGAGAGAACAAGGACAAAATTTCAAAGATATTTTACGCGCTTACTATGGCAAAGAACCCACAAATAAAGATACTGGTGGACAAATATCTGTAACAGGTATCGGAAATATTGATTTTGAAAATAAATATTTATACGGCATTGCAGAAATGCCGTCATCTTTTCCCAAAGAAGCTTTAAAAGCCCAGGCAATTGCAGCCAGAAGCTATGCATACCGTTATAAACAACAAGGACAATCAATTTGTATAACTGAAGCGTGTCAAGTGTTTTCTATGAATAAAGCTAATGATCCACCTGGCGAATGGAAGGAAACAGTCCCTGGTTAAATCAAGAAGAATTTAGCGATATTTTAAATGCCTGGGTGGTGAGGAAAAATGGCAGTGATAGTGACCGCGAAAGAGTTTTACCCACAACTATAAACAGTTGTAATATTGGTGGAGGAGGAGGTAATCCGTATTCCATGTCTGAAATGAAAGATAAAGCCAATGGCATGGGCGGGTCTTATGATTCAATTTCAACTGTTGCAACTACTTACTCAACCAATGGCACAACGGATAATATTACTTTTAATACCAATAGAGGTAGTGTCACTATATCGGGAAGCGAATTTAAAGAAACTTTTAATTTAAGAGCACCAGGCTATATTTCAATTAGGAGCCCGTTGTATAATATAGAAGGATCTTCTAATTAATTCTATGTTGGAAGAAGATTCTTCACCGGCAGAGCCAGTTCAGAATGACATTATAAAATGCCTGAAATATATTCGCAAAAACCAAATGATCTTCAAACACCAGCAACAGGTGTTTCTAATGCTTTAACTAATTCTTCAAAAACAGTAGCAGATAAACCTAAAGAATCAACACTTAAAAAATTGCTAGGCTCCTATTTAGTGAAACCTGATGGTTTCCATTTTGAAACACAGGAAACTGAAGAAGAGATCTTGATTTTCATGCGAGAGCATCCGATTGTAAATGCAGGATGGATAACAGTTACAATAATTTTATTTCTATTACCCTTGACAGTAATACCACTGCTTATGAATAATTTACTGTTTTTAAAAGGTTTGCCCTCAGGATATTACGTCATATTGCCCTTATTGTGGTATTTAGGTGTATTTGGTTACATATTTACCAATTTTATGCAATGGTATTTCAATGTTTATATTGTCACCAATAAACGGATTGTAGATATTGATTGGTATAGCTTATTGTATAAAAAACTGGCATCTGCCCAACTTGAGAAAATTCAGGATGTAAATTATAAACAAAGCGGGTTAATAGAATCTTTTTTTGATTTCGGAGATATTCATATTCAGACAGCTGGAACAGAACCAAATTTTGATTTTGAACATATTCCGCAACCAGATCGTGTGGTCAGAGAGATCAATAAAATTTTGGAACAACATAAAAAATAATAAATACATATGATCAATGTTGATTTATTAGTAAATTTTATTACTGCTTTTTTTCCTTGGGGTTTTGCTAAAGCATGTATTGTGATTTTAAACTTGATTTATATTATTTTTGCACTTGTGGTATTGCGTCAGGAAAGACTGATGGCAAATGTAGTTGAGATTCCTTTTGCACCCTTTTTACGCTCGATAGCAATAATTCACTTCATCGCTTCGGTTGTCGCATTATTATTGGTTTTGATCATACTATAACGCACAAAAACTCTATGAGTTATTCGGCTTTCGAATCTGCTCCTGTTATTAATGGACGAAGTCATGATTTTTGGTGCCAAAACCTGATTACAAAAAATATCTTGGCAACTGTAGCAAGTTTTGGATCAAACAGCTTACTTCAAGGTAAAGGTTTTTTAGATGCTCTGCAGGAATGGGAAACCAACTTGCCTCTCACTTTAAGGCAATTTAAAAATGGTTTACTTAATTTAAGTTCTAAATTTCCGGAAATAAATTGCACAATTGTATTATTTTTAGACAAAGAAGTTTTATTAGGAGTCTTAGGACAAGGGGCAATATTTATCAAACGGGATAAAAAATCAGGGTGGCTGATGCAAAAAGAAGGCGTTATTCTCGGAAAACTGAAAAATCATGACCGGTTATTATTGTTTTCCGGTGACTGGTGGAAAAAGTTGCCTAAATTATATCTTATTTCTGCTTTGACAAACTCAGATATTTACGATGGAGCCCAAGATTTGTTATTGAATTTGCATCGGCAAGATTTAAACACTACTGCTTCAGGATTATTAGTGAAAATTTCAAATAATCAAAACACAGCCATAAAATTATCCAAATTTAAAAGTATCCGCAAATTACCTCAAAAAATATTTTCAAAAATTAAGCTTTTATATAAACCAAAAATCGCATTGCTCGGGTTTTTATTGATAGCGTTGGTAGTAGCCATAATTTTAGGAATTTATAAAAATTTTCAAAACCAATCACAGGCGAAATTTTCCGATAAATTAAATCAGATAAGTCATGCAGTCTCTGAAGGCACAAATTTGATTGATTTAAACCCGATCCGTGCTAGAGAGTTGTTAGCTCAAGCTGTAGCTGATTTAAAACAAGAAGCACAAACTAAACATACCAAAGAAGAATCAAAAGTAATTGAGGATAATTTAACCAAAGCAATAGACGGCTATGAACGTGCTTTGAATAAATTTACCATAACTCCGGAGATATTTTTTGATTTTAACCTAGTCAAACAAGGCGCTCATGCTGCTGGCTGGTTTAACTTCGAAGACAATCTATGGATCACTGATAAAGTAAACCATTTAATCTATATATTAAACATTACCAAAAAATCTGCCAAAATATTTTCCGGTGATGAAAAATTGTCACAAAGCATAAGCGCTGTCGGAACTAGCCAGGAAAATTATGTTTTAATAGACTCAATTTATCAGATTGGAAATGACGGAAAATTGAAAGAGGTAATTTTAAAAGATGAGAAATGGGGAAATATTGTAAATATGTATTTTTATGGAGGAAATTTGTATTTACTGGATACTTTAAACAACCAGATCTGGAAATATATCAGGACCGAAACCGGTTTTTCAGAAATAAGAAATTATTTAACGCAAGATACTCAAGTGGATTTAGCATCAGCAACTAAATTGGCAATTAATGGTTCAGTTTGGGTATCAGGTGGAACGCAAATGTTTAAATTTGCCCAAGGAGTCAAAGAATTGTGGCAAATCCAGGGTTTGCCTGAGAGTTTAGGAGATAAATTATTAATTTTTACGTCTGATAACGTAAAAAATGTCTATATTTTAGATAAATTACAAAACAGGATAATCCAAACAGACAAAGATGGTGCATATCTGTCCCAGTATGCCTGGAAGGAAAAATATGAAATTACAGATTTTATGGTTTCGGAATCTTTGGGTAAAATTTTATTGCTAGTTGGTGATAAAATCTATTCAATTGAGATAAAATAAACTCTAAATTCTAATTTCTAAATTCTAAAAAAATTCAAAATAACAAATTAAAAAACTTTTAGAGTTTAGGGTTTAGGGTTTAGAATTTTAACTATGAAGATTGAAAATAAGCAAGCACATTTTGATTACACAATTAAAGAATCTGTGGAGGCAGGGGTAAAACTTACCGGACCTGAGGTGAAAAGTGTGAAATCAGGACGGGCAACGTTGACTGGGGCATTTGTAAAAATCTTGGGTAGCGAAGTATATTTGATCAATAGCCAAATCCAGCCTTACAGTTTTGCAAATATTAAAGGTTATGATCCAAGACGCACACGGAAATTATTGCTGTCTAAAAAAGAAATTATTGGGTTAAAGAATAGGATTGATGGAGGGAATTTTGCTTTGATCCCATTATCTATGTATATAAAACATGGAATTATCAAAGTAGAGGTAGGATTAGGAATTGGGCGCAAACAATACGAAAAACGGGAAATTTTGAAAAAACGGGCAGAAATACGGGATATCGAGAGACAATTTAGAGGAAAGATAAGATAAACATCCACAATGATTAAACTTATCATTGCGAGCCCGAAGCCATGTACCGTCCGGTACTTGGAGAAGTGTGTGGCGATCTTCTGATTGAACAAAGAAGAATTGCTTCTTCTGAGTCTGACTCGGGATCGCAATAACACAGATTTACCTTGCTTTCTATAGGCCATTTTTGCTATAATACGCTCACGGGGATGTAACGAATCGCCGATTTAGCTCTTTAAAAACCGCAAGCCGAGAATGACCAACCTCGTTAAACGCGTCAAAAAAACAAATGCTAAAAATTCATTTAGCGATTTAGAGGAAGCATTCGCTAACCGCGAATATTTCTCTAGAGCCAATTTTGCTTACGCACTCAATGCATAAGCATTAAAGGCCATTTTGTAAGTCTTTTTCCGATGGGATTTACAAGGTGCCAACACAGTCGGAATGCAATTTAAAATAGTTCGACGTTCTATTTTAAGTCAAGCTTAATACGTCTAGCTTTAACTTTCCCGCCAATTGGAACAGGTTAAAGTAAAAAAATAAGTTGGCTATGCTTGTAGAAGTTTTTGGAAAGTTTATTTCGCACGAGGGTCACTCCCTCCATCTCCACCATATTAATTATCTAATAATCCAATAAATACCAATCATCAAATAATCCAATAAAAAAAGCTTAGCTTTGTCGCAAAGCTAAGCTTTAAGTAATCCTTAAAATCCAATATATTAAAGTTAATGATTAATCTTTTAGACTTCTTTTTTCCCCGGAAATGCTTAGGTTGCGGAAGAGTAGGTAGTTATATTTGTAAGTGGTGTGCAAAAACCGTAAAACTTAGAGAACAAAGATGTAGTGAATGTGAAAGACCTGCAATATACGGAATAACCCATCCAAAATGCCAAAAAAAATGGGGGATTGATGGGCTCGTCAGCTTCTTTTATTATCAAGGGTTAATTAAAAAAACGATTAAATTACTTAAATATCAATTTGTTTATGATACGGCATTAACTTTAATTGATTTGATACCGCAAATATTAATCACTGATTTGAATCAGCAATTGGATGATTATAAAATTTACCCGATTCCTCTACATAAAGATAGGTTAAAATGGCGCGGATTTAATCAAACTGAAAAACTAGCGCAAATAATTTCTCCAAAATTAAAAATACCCACTATCAAGGATTTACTTATCCGTCATGTTAAGCGTATTCCTCAGGCTGATATTAATGCAAAAATCCAAAGAATTCTTAACGCTCAAGGAATATTCTCTCTAAATCTTAAATCTGATATCTTACCGTCTTATTGTCTTAACGTCTTATTATTCGACGATGTCTGGACAACTGGTGCGACTTTAAAGCAAGCAGCAAAAATATTAAAACAAAATGGGGTAGAAAAAGTATGGGCTTTAACAATTGCAAGATAGTGTTTCTTGTCATTCTGGAGCGAATCCGCCAGTTGGCGGAGAAGCGATAGAATCTTATATGAGATCCTATCGTCGTTTCACTCCTCCAGGATGACAAATGTAATATTATTTATTCCGATTTTGAATAAAATTAACCAATTCAAGTAAGGTATTTTTATGTGTTTGGGTAATAGATAACTTCGAAATCAAATCATGAATTTCTGTTTCAATTTTTTGAGTAATTTTTGCAATGTGTTTGTCAATTGAGAGGCTGATAGTCAAATTTTTCACGTATTCAATTTCTTGTGCTGTAACGTTAATTTTTCCAAAAATTTCTTTTAATAGTTTAAGTTCATCAGAAGAGGAATTTTTAAATAAATAATAGTAATAAAGAGTTTTATTTGCCCGGGAAATATCCGTACCAATTGGTTTTCCGGTGACAGGCGTGCCAAACAATCCTAATTCGTCATCTTTTATTTGAAATAAAATCCCTAAATTTTCTCCCAATTTTTCTAAAATGGATAAGGTTTGCTGATTTTGATAAGTTATAATTGCACCTAACATAAGCGGCATCGAGCAAGTGTATCTACCGGTTTTGGTACGGTATAAATCCAGAATTTCTGTTTCAGTTGGTGAAGTATTTATTAGGCTAAAATATACATCCTGCATTTCAGCTAAATATACATTCTCTATTTCTTTGGAAATAAGGTTGATTATCTGTTGTTTAATTTCAGGAGTAGCATTAATAATGTTTAATAGTTCAAAACATAAGGCAGAGCAAATACTTCCGCTACAAATTCCCAGAGCATCACCAAATTGATTGGGATATGTCACTTGTTTTGTTAATCCGAAAGATTTGTATTGCTGATGAAAGGAAGGTTGTCCGCGGCGAAATAAATCGTTATCGATAATATCATCATGGATTAATATTCCAGAATTTATCAGTTCTATTGAAGAAGCAATAATTAGTCCGTTATTTGAAGTTTGATTTTGAAAAATATTCTCCGCAAATAAAACCAAAGATCCACGGATCATTTTGCCGTTTCGTAAATAGGGGATCAACCGTTTGATAAAATCCGGTCCCCAGGAATTGATAGTCGATAATTCTAGAGACTTCTGGTTTAAAAAGGGTGTTAAATAATCAATTATTTGTTGTTTATAGTTTTTAAACATAAATTAATGTACTTTTAAATAAAAGTTAGTAGCGCACCTGGCGAGAATTGAACTCGCATCATCGACTCCGGAGGCCGATACTCTATCCGTTAAGCTACAGGTGCAATTCTCAAGCGCTCCTTTGTTCTCCGTAGCTTTTATGCGAAGGAGAATATCCATTAAGCTATGGGAGCAGTTTAAAACCAGATACAGTATATCTGGCGGAGAGGGTGGGAGTCGAACCCACATACCTCTTGCGAGGTAACAGTTTTCGAGACTGTCCGGATAACCATTCCCTGCACCTCTCCTAGGTTAATTAGTCAATATTGAAGCGCCCCCGTACAGAATCGAACTGTAATCAGAAGTTCCGCAAACTCCCATTCTATCCGTTGAACTACGGGGGCAATAAAACTATTTTACTACGGATGGAGCTTATTAGCCAGAAATATTAGGTAGTTTTCTCAAGAGGAATTTTTTGGGAAAGCCAGGTAGAAGCTTTATCTAAAAAGGTTTTTTCCGGTTTTTCCTTAAAAGGAATTTGGGGAGAAAATAACTTTTTGACAACTTCGGGTGTAACATCTCCTAAAAGCAATCTTAAATGAGTAGGAAATCCCATATACAGCTGAACTACCACCATTTTTTCACCGTGAGATTCATCAAACCAAAATTCCTTCATCTCTTCCCATTTATGAAAATAATTACCCGTATCAATACCCAATTTAGTGACTTTATGTTTTATCTGATCAGGGGCAACTGTGGAAAGAACATAATAAACAAAAAAGATGGATAAAATAACACCAATTAGTAAAAATTCTCCCATAAAAACTAAAATTATAGTGACTAATAAAACTAAAGAAATTGCAGTGCGGTAAAATTGTTTGCTGTGAGTTTTAAAAGGACGAGACGGGGATATCCACTCAAATAATTCACTTTTATCTTGAGTGTCAACTGGCGGTTGATTGGTATTTGTTTGTGGTGTATCCATGGCAGAGTTAAATGTTTATATATTATTTATACAATAGATTGATAGCTGATACAAGGTAGTCAAATTAAGAGATTGAAGGTATAATAAGTTCACTAAAGTAAGGAGGGTTGGCAGAGTGGTCCAATGCGAGGGAGTGCTAATCCCTTGAGCCGCAAGGCTCGCACAGGTTCAAATCCTGTACCCTCCGCAAAAAAATTAATAAACGACAACAGATTTTGTATAATATAAATATGTCAAAAAACGCACTTCTTGTTATTGATGTTCAAAAATATTACATAAACGAACATACAAAAAATATTCCTCGAAAGATAGAAGATTTTATTAAACAAAATAATTTCGACTTTATATTATTTACCAAATTCGTAAATCATAAAAACTCAAATATGTATAAGGTTTTTAACTGGAGCAAAATGATGTCTTCTTTAGACACAGATATATGTGATAATTTAATTCAATTTGTTCAAAAAGATAAAGTTTTCCAAAAAGACACATATTCCGTTTTTAAGACAGAACAATTTAGAGATTTTCTCAAAAATAATAATATTGGAGAATTAACACTATGTGGACTCGATGCTGATGCCTGTATTCTTGCTACTGCATACGATGGTTTTGATTTAGGATATAAAATACACGTTTTGGATGAACTTACAGGATGTCATGTGGGAGAAGAATTTAGAAAAGATGTCATGTGGGAGAAGAATTTAGAAAATATGGACTGGAAATTATAAACAAGAATTTACAGAAAAAATGGTAATTTTCTTTGCTAAAATGTATTTGTGTTAAATAAAAAAGTTCCAAGATTGTATTTCAGTATCCGAAGTTTTAACGCAGGATACCCATGCTCTCCGCTTTCACCTCGCTGAAGCTTTAGCGTAGGCGGGCTTAATTCACAAAGTTCAATACATTTTATTTATTCAATCTATTAAACACTAAAACAGCTTTTTTACTGCTGACAAGGATTAACCCCAAAAAAACCAGCAAAGCACCAAATATAAAGCTTAAAGTTACGTTTTCTCCAATTAACATCATGGAAAAAAATATTGTAAACACAGGTTGTAAATAATTCCCCAAAGATGCAGTTCCCGCTGATGAATATTTAATAGCCCATTGATAGAGTAAGAATGTGAAAACTGTGGCAATAGTTGATATATATAAAATCAAACCTAAATTTAACGGTTGTTCTAAAGCTTTTAATATACTTCGGTGAGGAAAAATAAAAGTTAAAATTCCAAAAAATATCGCACATCCGGCAAAAGTAGCTGTTGAGAGTGTAACCGGTGAATAGTTTTTGGAAGTGATTAAATATCGTGATGCAATCGTATAAAAAGACCAGCAAACGGT
>Ga0075613_105_pt1 | contig 15245 bp, 15 predicted proteins | sample RifGroA1_FD_68367 | JGI IMG/M metagenome (GOLD analysis project Ga0075613, IMG submission 68367) | Microgenomates (Gottesmanbacteria) bacterium GW2011_GWA1_34_13 | reverse complement strand
AATGGACTTACGCGTCTGGTATCTACATAATGCCAATTGACAGGTACTTCTTTTATTTTATAACCTGATTTTTGAGCAATAAATAAAACTTCCACGTCAAATCCTGCTGTCACGTGAGATCCTTTTGTAAGTTTTTGTTTACCATAGAGAACTAAACGGTGAAAAATGTCATGAGCAACATTTTTCTTAAAGATTTTAAAACCGCACTGAGTATCTTCCAAACCTTCTAAACCTAGAATAATATTTCTGATAAGCATAAATCCTGGTCCCATCAATCTTCTCAAGAATGGCGCGCCTGTTCGTCTGCCTTTTCTTGAACCAATAACAATATCATAATTTTTAGTTGTTAAGAGTGGCATCATTTTTTCTATTTCATAAATAGGCGTTGCCTGATCCAAATCAGTAAATAAAATATATTCCCCGCTGGCTACTAACATGCCTGCCACAACTGTACCGGCTTTACCTTGGTGTTCATTGGCTAATAAGTGGAAATGACTGTTGGTTTTGATTATTTGCTTGATCAATTCCCGACTTTTATCAGAAGAACCATCATCAACTACCAATACTTCCCACGTATACGCCTGCTTTTCCATATAGCGGGCTACCTTATCCAAAGCTCCGAGTCTAATATTTTGTTCTTCGTTATAACAGGGAATTACTACAGATAAATGAGGAGTCATGGGTATTATTGTATGAGAAAGCTACCGTTATTGCAATGAACTTTTATAATGCACCAACTTAAAAACCTGAACTACTCCCACTTGCCATTCATTGGCAATTTCTGCTCTACCGAATCCGGCAATTTCCCATAATGGATGACCTAATGGTTGACAAATTTTCTCTTCACAAACAATCATCAGTTGATTGGTGACAGTTTTTCTTGACGGATCAATAGTTGGATTTTCAATTATTACGGGTGAAAATCCTTTAATTTCCAAAAAATACCTGTATGCGTGATCCGAGTTTTTACCGGCAATCAATGCAAAATTAAAAGGTTCTTTGTCCACGTGATTAATAATAAATTCGGAAATATCCCGGGTTTGAGTAGCGATTCTATTAGGGGTTTGTGAAATAGGAGTTTTTTCGATTTGAAAAAATAAAATAATTGGGATTAAAACAATAAAAAATATTTTTCCGATTATTAAGCGTGATATTTTTTCAAAAAATAGTCCAAATAATATAAATGGTAATGGAAAAGCAAACATTAAATAATAATCGTAAATGCTTCCTGTATAAAAAGACAGTATTCCTATTCCCACTAAGTACCAGATACCCAATATTTGTAATAACCGTCTATTGTTTAAATTTTTATAATTTTTAATAAAAGCATAAATACAGATACCGATTATCAAAAACATCATAACTATGGAAATTTCTGCATTTTTAATAATTAATAACCGCCAAAAAAGTCTTACAGATAAATCCCAAAATTTAAAAAGTGGTTCTGATAAACTGAAAGTTTTTGCATCCCCACCACGGGTAATAAATTGTAAAACAGTTTGTGTATTTATAAATTGATGACGGAATTCAAATATTATAAATGGCAAAAAGACTAAAAATAGTCCTCCGATACTTAATAAAACATGCTTTAGAGGTAACTTAAAACGGACGAGCCAAAGACTTAAAAATATAATCGGTATAAAGACAAAGGCTACATAATGTAGCTGTAAGGAAACTCCTAATGATAAACCAATAACACCCAACCATTTATAATTTTTATTGACAACAATTTTAAGCAAACTGTAAATAATTAATAGAGTAAAAAATGGCAAGATATTCGGGTTCCATGACGAATGTGAATGAATAATTACTAAAGGAGAAGCTGCATAAAAAACGGCAGCAACAATTCCCGCTTTTTCTGAAATAAATTCTCTACCAAGCTGCCATATCAAATAAATTGTAGCTAGTGAAAATAATGCCACCATAACTGCAGGTCCAACCGGATTGAGATTAAAGATCCATAAAAAAGGCACCATAAAGTAATAATAAATAGGACCTAAATACATCATCCCAACTGAAGTGATGGGACCCAAAAGTGTGAATTTATGATCAACAATCATTCTTTTGACTATTAACACATCCCTGCCTTCATCACCTAAAAAATTCATATAATCACCAATTCGATAAAGTCTTAAAAAAGCGCCAATTAAGATAATTAGAGTAATTACAATGAAAGGGATATATTTTTTTTTGAACATAACAAATTTTATTTTTTCCAGATAAATCGATTATAGATAAAAAAGTTATATGGTATGACTAAAAATCCTATGGCAAAAATCATCAGCAAAAACCATGCATCTTTCCCGAAAATAAAAACTCCAAAACTGACTACTACAAACTGAATAACTACTGCTCCTATTGATGTTGCTAAAAAATGACTGAATTTTTTTAGCAATAACTTTCTTCCTCTAATCTTTTTTTCTCTGAATGTCCAAAGATTATTACCGATAAAATTACATATTATCGCTACAAATGCTCCTATTCCCACAGCCAATCCGGGAAATAAATTAACCATAACCAACAGTTTTGAAATGATGCCTTGTGTTGAAAAACCAATTACACCAATCACTACATATTTTATAAATGTTGAATTGTTTATCACATACAAAATTACGTTCTTTATGTATTCAGATGGCGCAAATTTACTGCGTCCATGAATACGGTCAATAAATTGCAAAGGAATTTCATCAATTTTAAACTTTGCCAAAATTGCCCTATGCAGAAAAGCTATTTGAAAAGTATAGCCCGTAAATTTTTCAAGCCCTGAACCAACTTGTTTAAATATTTCTGTCTTTATCAGTCTATATCCTGAACTCCAATCATGCGGTTTAAGCAAAAAAAGACCAAACCGTACATAATTGTTGCCGACTATTGAAAAAAGTTTTCTGTGAATACCCCAATTTCCCGGTATGGACCCACCTTTCATATAACGGCTTCCCACTACAAAATCAACTCCTTTTTCATATTTTTCAAAAAATTCTGGCAATAACATGGGATTGTGTGACCAGTCTGCGTCCATCTGAATAAAAATTTCCGGGTTTAAATTTTTTATAGCCCAATTCATGGCATGAATATATGCTGCGCCCAATCCTTCTTTCTTTTTCGATAATAAAATAATATTGTCGTATTTTGTTTGCAATGTTTTAACAATGCCCGCAGTCTTATCAGGTGAATTATCATCAACAACAATAATTTTTAATTGATATTTTGGCAGTTTTTGTGACACACCTTCAATAGCTATAATTAAAGATTCTATATTTTCTTTTTCGTTATATGTTGGCAAAATTAAAACTGCTTGCTTCATATTGTCAGTTAAAAGAATCCCATGTTTTTTTTAAACCTTCGCTTAAGGTTATTTTCGGACACCAACCTAGAATTTTTTGAATTTTTGAAATATCAGGACAGCGTTTAGCAGGATCATCTTCGGGTAATTCTTTATAAGAAATTTCTCCCTGATAATTAATAATTTTTTTCATTAAATTTACTGTTTCTAAAATCGAAATTTCCTCAGGATTTCCTAAATTAAAAATTTGATTTTTTCCCTTTTTATCAAAAGCAATCAATTTTATACCTATAATCAAATCCGAAATATAACAAAAACTCCTGGTTTGCGATCCATTACCATATACTGTCAAAGGCAAATTTCTTTTTATTTGTCCTATTAAATTAGTTATTATTCTACCGTCATCTAAGCTCATACGCGGACCATAAGTATTAAAGATTCTGATAATTCTTCCGTCTATTCCAAATTTATTTTTATATACTGTAATCAGTGTTTCACCCAATCTCTTTGCTTCATCATAACAGGATCTTATTCCAACGGGATTTACTTTTCCCCAATATTTTTCTTTTTGAGGATGCTCCTCAGGATCACCATAAATTTCTGAAGTGGATGCAAAAATAAATATTCCTTTTTCCCGGCGTATTTTTTCCAGCAATAAATATGTACCGTAAGTATTTACCAATAAAGTTTCCAATGCGTATTGCTGATATTTTGGGGGGCTTGCTGGTGAAGCAAAATGGAAAATATAATCAAATTTGGGTAATTCGGGTAAAATTTTTGAACAATCATGATTGATAAAGGTGAAACGGGAGTTATTTGTAAGATGTGAAATGTTATCCAGACTACCTGTTATTAAATTATCCAAACAATAAACTTCATGCTCATCGTTAAGCAGATTTTCACATAAATGAGATCCTATGAAACCAGCACCACCGGTAACTAAACATTTCATTATACGTTTTCCCGCCAATAATTGAGTAAATCTTTAAGTGTTTTTTCGAATGGTACCTGTAATTTCCATCCGGTTTGTTTAACGAATTTTGAGTTATCACCTAAAAGAATCGCCACATCAGACGGCCGCATCCTGCTCACGTCTTGTTTCACTTCAACTTTGACTTTTGAATATGAAAGTAAAATTTCCAAAACTTTACTAATCCTCCATGTGGTTCCGGAACAAATATTATAAACATCGCCTCCTACACACTTTTCAACAGCCAAAAGATAAGCTCTGACCATGTCACGCACATCAGTATAATCCCGTTGGGCTTCCAAATTACCAACATAGACTACTGGTTCGCGTTTATCTTTTTCAATCTCAGCAATTTGTTTTGCAAAATTTGATTCGGCAAAAACTTCTCCGCGGCGGGGACCAGTATGGTTAAATCCTCTAGTTCTAATAATTTTCATACCATAGCTTTCATGATACTGATACCCTAAATAATCCATTGCCAATTTTGAAACCGCGTATGGTGATAAAGGACGTAAGGGATTGGTTTCTTTAATCGGAATTTCATTTGGCAAAACCTTTCCATATTCTTCAGATGAACATGCTATCTGTATCGTTACTGGTAAATTAGTTTTACGAACAGCCTCAAACAAATGAGCAGTCCCTGTGATGTTTACTTCCAATGTTTGGGTAGGAGATGCCCAAGAGGATTGAACATAAGATTGAGCTGCTAAATGAAATATATAATCAGGCTTAATTTTGTCAATTAAAGTATATAAAGAATGTGCGTCCAACAAATCTGCTTCTTCAACTTTAATTTTATATTTAATATGTTCAATATTCTCTGTTTTTGATCTCCATCTTTGAATACCATATACCTCAATACCTTCATTGATCAATAATTCCGCCATATGACTACCAACAAATCCAGTAATTCCGGTGATCAGTGCTTTTTTATTTTTTTTCATATATGTCCTCCTGATAAAATATCATATTTTTTTATTACCTGCCTACACTATAATATGCAAAACCTAATTTTTTCATCTTTTTGGGATCATAAATATTTCTCCCGTCGAAAATAATTGGTTTAGCCATAATTTCTTTAATTTTGCTTAAATCCAATTGTCTGAATTCATTCCATTCTGTCACAATTACCAAAGCATGACAACTTTTAGCTGCTTCGTATGCATTCTGACAAAAATTAATGTTCAAATTCATGTCTTCAGCTTTTGTCATCGCAATTGGATCATAAGCTTTTATTTTAGCATTTTTTTGCCTTAAATAGTTAATAATTTTTATTGATGGCGCTTCCCGCATATCATCGGTATTTGGTTTAAATGCTAAACCCAATATGCCAATTGTTTTATTATTTAATGATTTAAGTGTTTTTTCAATTTTTTGAATAAAAAATGTACTTGCCTGCTCGTTTACTTCATCTACTGCTTTCAATAATTTAAAATCATACTCAACATCATGGGCTATAGCAATTAATGCTTTAACATCTTTTGGGAAACAACTGCCACCATATCCTACTCCTGGATACAGAAAAGCTCTTCCCAAACGTTTATCATAACCTACTCCTTCCAGCACTTGTTCTGCATCAGCTCCAACCTTTTCACATAAGAATGCCATGGCATTAGCAAATGAAATTTTAGTAGACAACAACGAGTTAGATGCATATTTAATCATTTCGGCAGTTTCTACATTACATATTAAGATTTTACCATCAATTGGTTCATGCAGTTCCAATAATATTTTTTTAGCTTTTTCGCTTTCTGTACCAATTACTACCCTATCAGGATGCAAAGTATCATTTAAAGCTGTTCCCTCCCGTAAAAATTCTGGACAAGATGCTATATCAAATAATGCTGTAGATTTTTTAGTTTGGATAATGATCTTTCCTACTTTTCTATTGGTACCCGGAGGAACGGTACTTTTTGTTACAATTACCGTATATTTATCAATATTTTCAGCAATTGACTTAGCAGCTGCAAATACAGCAGTCAAATCTGCTTCACCGTTTTTTTTAGCAGGGGTCCCAACAGCAATAAATACTACTTTTGCATTACTAACAGCTTCCTTATAATTAAGTGTAAATTTTATCCTTCCGGCTTTCATATTTCTTTTTACCATTTCTTCTAAACCTGGCTCATAAAAAGGCATTATTCCTTTTTTTAAATTGGCAATTTTTTCTTTAGTCCTACCCACAACCCAAACCGTATTTCCTAAATCCGCAAATACTGCTGCAGTGACTAAACCTACATAACCATGTCCAATAAAAGAAATTATCATAATATTCCTTGTTTAATTATTTCATCTAAACCTTGGGAGAAAGATTTAGGTACAAAACCTAAGGTTTTTATTTTATCATTCTTAGTTCGTAACAGTAAGGGCCGAGGAGCAACGTTTTTATAAAATAATGCCGCAGTAGTTTTTTGTATCAAATTTTTGTTTAAATTTAATTTATGAGCAATTTCTAATGCTGCCATATATGGAGAAATCAAGGAATTTCCGACAACATGATAAATCCCTGATTGTTTTTGAGAAATCAACAAGTCTAAAGAAAATGCAATATCGTCAATAAATGTCGGAGCAAATATCATATCAGTTACTCCTTGTGTAACTTTACTTTCTTCTAAATTTGTTTTTATTTTATGAACAAAGTCTTTTTTTGTTAAACATTTAGCCCTATATGGATATGTAATTCTAACAACTAAATTATTCTTTTCTTTTAAGGTTATTTTTTCACCTTCATATTTAGTCACCCCATACCAATTGATTGGATCAGGCAGGTCTTGTTCCTGATAAAAATCTTTTTTTCCGGAAAAAACAAAATCTGAAGATATAAACAAAACTCTTTTATTTGTCTTTGCTGCTGCGTTGACAATATTACGTGTGCCTTCAACGTTGATATTCCAAGCATTACCTTTTTTCCCTAATTCTTTATCTATTTGGCACGCATTAACATCAGTTTTAGCAGCCAAATGCAACACCCACACGGCCTTAGATGAAGTAAATTTATTTAAAACTGCAGTCTTATCTGTAATGTCTATACCCGTATCAAAACTTAAATCCTCAAAATTATATTTGCCAGATAATAATTCTACAATACGGGAGCCTACCAATCCTGAAAGACCGGTACCTAATATTGAAATTTTCATTGATGATATTGTTTTTGATAATAATTTTTATAAGAACCATCTTTAATTTTTTTCCACCATTCCTTGTGTTGCTGATACCAAATTATGGTATTTTTTAAATTCGTATCAAAATCATATGCAGGCGTCCATTTTAATTCATTTTTAATTTTTGTCCAATTAACTGCATATTTTCTATCATGCCCTAGCCTATCCTTTACATATTCTATTTTATTTTCATCTTTTTCCATAAATCGGAGAATTTTTTTAACAATTTCTAAATTTGAAATATCCTCAGTTACTCCTCCAATACAATAGGTTTGTCCTATTTTTCCTTTTCGCAAAACCGCATCAATTGCCCGGCAATGATCTTCCACGTATAACCAATCGCGTACGTATAAACCGTCACCGTAAACCGGTATTTTATTCCCCTCAATAATGTTAGTAATAGCTAGAGGAATCAATTTTTCAGGGTATTGATAGGGACCATAATTGTTTGAACAATTTGTAATTGTTATCGGCAAGCCAAAAGTGTGAAAATATGCTCGAACAATATGATCAGAGCCCGCTTTACTTGCAGCATATGGACTTCTGGGATTATATAAAGTTTTTTCATCAAATTTAGTATCTGATTTTAAATCAAGTGCCCCAAAAACTTCATCTGTTGATACATGATGGAATCTTTTAATTTTATTTTTTAACGATGCTTCTAATAATACTTGAGTTCCGATAACATTAGTTTTTAAAAAAACCGATGGATCCGAAATTGACCTGTCAACATGAGATTCAGCAGCAAAGTGGACAACAATATCTACTTCGTTAAGCGCCTGATTAACTTGAATAGGATTTGTAATATCACCATGAATAAAAGAATAGTTGGGATTTTTTTCAACAGTGATTAAATTTTCTAAATTACCCGCATAAGTGAGACTATCTAAATTGACAATTTTATCAAGAGGATATTTTTTCATCCAATAAAGAATAAAATTTGAACCAATAAAACCCGCACCACCTGTAACTAATAATTTCATATTCAATAAATTAAGGGCAGTTTAAAATGTTTTTTTCGGTATTCTATATATAATTTTATCGATTCTCCGATATCAAATGCAAATTCTGAAAAAGGTATCAATTTGTCAAAAGAAATCCATTCAACTTTTGATGATTCTGCATCGTGCTTTTGTATCTGTTTTAACGGTTTTAATAAAAATTCCAAAACTACATTTTGTCTGTCTTCATGAGGCCTGTGAGGATTTGAATTTATTCTAAACAATTCTATAATCTCACACTGCCATCCTGTTTCTTCCTGAACTTCTCTTAATATCCCTTCTTTAGCTGTTTCATCACGGTTTAAAAATCCTCCAGGTATTGTCCATTTACCTGTTTCTAGCAAATCTCCTGCTCTTTTTTCCAATAAAAGTTTTCCATCCATCTCAACAATGGCATGAGTTACTACATGTCTTAATGATGCTGAAATACCGTCTTCAAATTTACAAATTAACATAGAGGATTATTTTACTATGCCTTTAAATAATTCTTCTTCTGTATAATCCACCTGTTCACCTTTTAAAGATGGATCATATGCTGGATCAGGATAATTGATAAGCCAAGCTTCTTCGCTACCTATATTTTGTAAACCAGTTGGAGTATTTTTTGGAATAGTTAGCTTCTTCCCAACAGTTAATATGTGTTCTTCTTTTTTGCCATTTATAAATAAAATTATTTTCATTGTGCCTTTGATACAAATATATCTGGCAGCTCTTATTCGATGTAAATGATAACCTTTAAACCCACCGGGACTTGCGGCAGATAAATAAGCTACGGTTTTATTACCGTCTTTGAACAATTCCATTAAAAAACCGTTTTCTTTGCCATTTAAGTCAAAAGTTGGAACCTTTTTTGCTAAATCTTCTGAAACATTAGTAATCATATATTTTCAATTTCCAGATTTAATAAATTCCGAAACTAAATTATTTGCCCGTAATAACTCGTCATATGAAGTGCCTGCATCAATCCACCAACCATCCATAATTTCGCAAGTCAGTGTTCCCTGACGTAAATATTTATTATTTAAATCTGTGACTTCAAGCTCTAATCTTGCCGAAGGTTTTTGATCATGAATATATTTATATACTTGATTGTCATACATATAAATTCCGGTTTGAGCCAAGTCTGATTTAGGATGTTCCGGTTTTTCTTCTACTGAAATTACCTTTCCTTTTTTATCTAATTCGACTACTCCATATTGCTTATTTTCTGTGGGCATTTTTTTAGCAAAAATTTTTGCGCCTTTTTCTTGATGTTCAAAATCTTTAACAGCTTCTGTTAAATTGTGGTTAAAAATATTATCTCCTAAAATCACCAGTATTTTACCATTCACGGAAAAATCTTCAGCAAGTGATATGGCTTGAGCAATTCCACTTCCGGCATCTTCCTGTATCGCATAAGATAATTTTAAATTAAAATTTTTTCCTGATCTTAGCAAATTGATAAATTGAGGTAAATGTTCTACAGAACTGGTAATTAATACTTCTTTTATACCAGCTCTTTGCATTGATTCAAGCGCATAAAAAATCATGGGTTTATTATAAACAGGTAATAAATGTTTATTTGTAACCCATGTTAATGGCCTCAACCTAGTTGCTTTTCCTCCGGCTAAAATTACGCCTTTCATCATATTAGTGTACAAAAAGAATTAATGCCCAAAGTATACCTATGCCCAAAAGAGCAATTGAGCAATATTCTATCACAATTTTCCAATTTAAATCCCGCTCATAGTAATGATGAAAAATTCCCCAAAAAGCATATGCAACTGCCGTCAGCACCACAATCTGCAACTGTTTCATTGAATCTCCAAAACATCTGACAAAAGAGAAAAAACCTGTTGCAATTAGAAGAAATAGAATTGCAAATTGATAAACATGATGATGTTTGCGTTGATAATGTATATTTAATCTAGCTGATGAATACATAATTTAATAATTTTTTTTTATTGGACATTGATCATTTAGCATTTAGCATTTAGCATTTAGCATTTAGCATTTAGCATTTAGCATTTCTATATTATACTCCCAAAAGACATAAACCAAATAAAACCTGTTATTAAAAATAAAAATAATAAATGCGCTAAATTTTTACCTCCAACTCTGACTACTTTCTTTTTCCATACAAATACTGCATCAACTGCTAAAATTATCATCAATATTGAAGCAATCGCAAGAGTCAGGGTTTTGGATATTTTTCCGATATCAAATATAGGACTTTTAACAACTGATCCAGCGATAGGAAGTATTTCAACCGGTTTTGGAGGAGTGGGGACAGATCCAATGGTAGATATTTTATTATATATATTTTCTTCACTTAAATATTGAGTTCCTAATGAAACTTCATCAGCTTTAGCTTGAGTGGGAGGAATAATTTCCGTTGTTTTAGCAACTGGTGCTTGTGCAATTTCCGGTGCGGATAATTTATTACCAAACATTTGTACGACCAAAGTTGTTTCTTCACCATTAAGTGTGCCGTTTACAACGGCAAAACCAACGTCAGAATATTCTGATCTTAAGATATTTTCTTTATGTGTGGCTGAATTCATCCACGCTTGAACAACGCCGTCGGAATCTGCAAAATTTTTAGCTAAATTTTCTCCGGCTACGGTATATACATAGCCTGAACCGTTGATAAAATCCCAGGGTGTTTTTCCCTGCGGAGAATTATGCGCCCAATAATTATTGGCAAACATGTCAGCTGCTTTCTGCATGGCAGCAGTAGAAAGCCGATTATCCAACGCCAATGGATTCAGCCCACTCTCAGCCCGTTTTTGATTAGTTAAAATTAGCAATTTATCTGTTTGTATGTCAGTTGCAAAACCTAATATATTGGGATTAATTTTACTGATTGTTCTAACGGATAAACTAAATATGAAGAATATCAATACATATACTGCCAAAAAATCAGCATGCAGAAGCTTGGCTTTGAAATTATTTGTATGATGCGGTATAAAAAGATGCTTGAAAAAATTAATCATGCCTAATTACAGATTAACGTAAATTAGGTAACACGTGCAAGTGGTTATATTGAATATTTATTCTTGAAGGAAAATAAAACGATAAAAGAGATGATTGCCATCATACTACCATAATAAAAAGTGGCTGCAGGATTAATGCTGCTCCACAACACTCCTCCAATAAAAGATGCTAAAAATCCAGCTATAGCAATTAATGTCTGTTGTAAACCAAAAAATGTTGCAGATTCTTTTTTTGTTATAAATTCAGAAATATATGCTTTGGCTACTCCATCAGTTGCTGCAATATAAAGTCCGTAGATAGGGAAAATAAACCATAACCAAAAAGGATTTTGATTGATTCCGAATAAGAAATAGACAAAAGCAAAAATTAATAATCCTCCGGCAAATACTCGTCTGGCTCCAATTTTATCTGCTAATTGTCCTATAGGAGTGGCAAATATTGTTTGAACAATATTATATAAAACATAAACTAAAACAACGAGAGTTGTAGTTAAACCTAAATTTTTAGCTTGTAGTAATATAAATGCATCAGAACTATTTCCTAATGCAAAAATGAAATTAATTATTAAAAATAATCTTAACTTTGGAGAAATATTTTTCCAGGACAATTTAACAAATTCCCGTTTTTCCTCTATTGCTTCTTTTTTCTTTTCTTGTACAAATATAATTAATAAAATTACACCAATAACTGCTGGTATTGCAGCGATAAAGAAAACAGTCCGCATATTTTCTTTAAAAATCATTAATAAAATTAATGCTAATAATGGCCCGACAACTGCACCCATTGAATCAAAGGCCCGATGAAATCCAAAAATAAAACCTTTATTTTGTGGTGTAGCATTTTCAAGTAATATGCTATCCCGGGGTGCAGTACGCAGTCCTTTACCAATCCTGTCTATGAATCTCGCAAATAACACTAAAGGCCAAGTGTAAGAAAGTCCGATTAAAATTTTAGAAATTGCGCCAAAGCTATATCCGGTAACCACAAATGGTTTTCTTTTTTGCAGATAATCAGAAATATATCCAAAAATAAATTTTCCGATACTGGCTGTTCCTTCTGCAATGCCTTCAATCAATCCAACTATTGCAACCGGAACACCTAAAACTGTGGTTAAAAAAATCGGCACAATCGGATAAATCATTTCCGAAGCAGTATCATTGAAAAAACTTACTAAACCTAAAAGAAAAACATTTTTCGGAATTCTTTTGAACATAATTACTAATGTCATGCTGGAGCGTAGCGATAGCATCTCTTTGTTAATTAAGATTCTATCGTCCACGATCCGCCAACTGGCGGATCGGGACTCCAGAATGACATGTTAATACTTATTTATTAAGTACTATTTTATACCATATTTGTCATTGCGAGTGAAACGAAGCAATCTTCTTTAATTTATTTCTTGCTGAACTAGTTTCAGCATCTAATTTTAAAACTAGATCCTGAAATAAATTCAGGATGACTAGAATTTGCTTTTCAATAATATATATGAAATATTAATAATATATATGAATACTGTCCAGTCACCAAATATTAATCCTCAACCATCGGTTAATCCAAATCCAATTATCTCAACTCCAACTCCTCCACCTACTAAATCAAGTTCATCTCCAATAAAAATAATCCTTTTATTAATAATTGTTTTAGTTTTAGGAATTATGTTAGGAAATTATTTTAATTTAAATCAAACGATTTCTTCATTAATTACTCCTCAACCAAAATCCTGCACCATGGAAGCCAAACTTTGTCCAGATGGCACTTCAGTTGGCAGAGTTACCCCAACTTGCGAATTTTCTCCATGCCCAACACCTGTCGCCACCCCCGATTTATCCTCCGGAGCCTCGGCGAAGGAGGACCCAACTGCAGAGTGGAAAACATATACAAATACGCGGTATGGTTATCAATTAAAACACCCCACTGATTGGTCCGTGACTGAAACTGAAGGTGCGACAGATAGTCAAATCGTACCTGGTTTTAAAAACCAAATGGTTGAACTCACTAATAAAACCGATTCTATAAAAATTTTCTTCGAAGGTGAATGGGATCATGGTTTTGAACCTTGGGTACCTATATTAAACACATCCACTGTAATTGATGGAGAAAAAACATCTCTCGTTGTAATGAAACAAAATTTATCTGATATTTATCTGATAAACCGGAAGGTGGTTGGGCAATCTATACAATTCCAGACTTACATAATTTCCGTATTGAAGCAATTTATACCAAAGAAATTGACCAAATTCTCTCCACTTTCAAATTTTTAGATGAAACTGGGGATACTTCGAGTTGGAAAACACATGAAAGCGAAAGATTTAAATACAGTTTTAAATACCCACAAGAAATGATTATAGATAATCAAGCTGAAAATAAGTATTCAGATCAGGGTGGAATAAACATATATTCACAAGATGAATATAATAAAATGTATTCAAAAAATCCAACAGGACCAATGGAGGGTGGATCATTTATTAATTCATGGACATATTTAAACTCTAAAAATCTTACCACGTTGGGATGGATGAATGAAGCAGGATATATGAATGACATTGAAAATTTAGGACATTCAGGCTATTCAGGTCAAGAATATTCTCCAATAAAAATTGGTGATGATAAAGGATTTATTTATAAAATTGGTGGAGGTGGACGTTCAGGATTTGAAGCAGTAATAGCTAAAAATAATTATATTTATACCTTTAGCAGCACATCTAATTATGAACATCTTCTTAATCAGATCATTTCTACAGTCAAATTTCTTGAATAATTTTTCTATTTCTTTAATCACTACGCTTCGCTAGATTTCTCATCCAGTTCTGACTGGAATCGAAATGACCCTTCGACTTCGCCAAGTCAGACTTGGCTTCGCTCAGGGTAAACTGAAAGATTGCCGCGTCTCCGCTAGCTGGCGGAGAAGAATCTTCTTTTGGAAGATCCTTCACTCCGTTCAGGATGACATTAATATAATTTACCTCTGTTGCAATATTAATATCAATCAAGGAAAATATATGTTTATGAAGAAAGCGACTATCATGATTGGAATTACTATTTTAATGTTAATGGGTATCTTAAGTGTCTTAAGTTACTTATCGATAAAAAATAAATTTCTAATAAAATCTGCGCCTCTCTCTTTACCAACTCCCTTACCTTCTCCAATACCATCTCCCACACCAACACCATCTCCTTTAACTTTTGCACAAATGCAGTCGTTGTATGGTCCTTGTGCTTACGTGCCGACTCTGATGTATCATCATATCCAAAATATGGATCGAGCCCAAGCTGAAAATCACGCGTCTTTAACTGTTAGTCCTGACAATTTCCGTGGGCATTTGCAGTATTTAAGTGATCGCGGATATAATTTTATCTCTATGCAAAATTTAGCTGATTTTTTTGATGGTGGGACAGGATTACCGGCAAAACCTATATTATTAACTTTTGATGATGGATATAAAGATTTTGTGACTGATGCATTACCAATACTCAAAGAGTTTGGAGCCAAAGCAACAGTGTTTACTCCCACCGGACTTTTGGAAAATCCGGGATATATGACTTGGAATGATGCTAATGACGCCAATATTTCAGGAGTTTTGGTTGCAAATCATACTTGGTCACATAAAAATGTTGGAGCTGCAAATGATGAAGTAACTCATGAAATTACTACTGCTGATACACAACTTAAAGATCACAATTTAAATAACCCTAAAGTTTTTTCTTATCCATATGGTCTGGAAAGTAATTTTGCTATCAATTTAATAAAAAATATGGATTATAAATTAGCTTTTACCACTAAACCCGGATCAATACTTTGTAAACAATTACGGTTGGAACTACCCAGAATCAGAATTGGCAATACCAATATTTCA
>Ga0075613_104_pt1 | contig 16163 bp, 13 predicted proteins | sample RifGroA1_FD_68367 | JGI IMG/M metagenome (GOLD analysis project Ga0075613, IMG submission 68367) | Microgenomates (Gottesmanbacteria) bacterium GW2011_GWA1_34_13 | reverse complement strand
TTATGTCTTTAGATAAAGACGATGTTTGTAAACTAATATATTCAACAATTTTTGTGATATCTTCTCGAGTTAATGGTTTATCATCTAAAGAAACTAAACCAAATTTCCGATCACTTATAGATAAAGACATCAAAGAAATAATTGGAATATTTTCAGTAACAGAATAAGTATCAATTTTTAAAGGAGTTATATTCTTTTCAAGAATTACATTAAAAAATGATCCCCAATAATCTTGTTTAACTGATTCAGATAAATATCCTATCTCGACTAATGCATTTATAAATCGTTCTAAACCATCAGTATATTTCTGTTGATTTGGAGTCACTTGTTCACGATATAATTTTCTTTGTCTACGTATGTATGCTTCGTCTCTTTCCTCTCTGGGAACCGGTACTTTATTTTGCATTTCAATAGAAAAACTATCAGAAAGTAATATTTTGTCAAAATCAAAATATGTTAAGTTGGCAAGTTTTGTACCAACTAATAATCCACTATCTCTTAGCATTTGTACAGTTTGATATGGATCACAGCGTAGGCATAAGATCAATTCTTTGATGACAAAAAACATAATCGGTTGACTAATTTCCTTATTTGTACCCAATCGAAAAATCTCCCTCATAGTAAAAACTGATTCACTGTCCATTTGAGGCATAAATCTATCAAGAAAGTTTAATCTCTTTTCTTGAGGATGCATTGTTTCAATCCGCATTGCTCTGGTTACTAATTCCATCATTGATGCTAAATCTTTTTTTTTAACTGCATTTGTTTCATCCATAGCCTGACGAGCTTCTTTACTTATTGATGCAAATAATCGACCGTTTTTTGTTGTTAATTCTGCCTGAACAATATCTTGTTTTTTAACTGAATGCACTACTCTTTTATCTATCAGCGCATCTTGAGCATCTTGAGGAAATGATCCTATATCTAAGTGAAATACCCGTTGACCAGTTCGATTATCTTCTATACCTATAACCATTAATATGACTTTTGGTCTAGTTCTTAGAGGTGCTATTTCGACTTTTGCCGTATAATCTTTATCCGTAAACAAAATATAATTTTCTTTTCCACCTTCTTCATTAGATACTTGATTGTCTTTAATTCCATGGACTTTTTTTAACAATCTTGATATTGTTCTCACTTGTTTATTTCTAAAAGAAATATCAATATCTGGACTATGGGAAAAACTTAAAGAACTTTGACAAAAATCTCTAGTAATTTGATTACTTGTTTGCTCTTGAACAATTTTCATTTCTTTTAATAAACCTTCAAAATGCTGCCAATAAAATGGATTCATTTTATCAGCCATTGCGCGAGGTAATTCACCGGTAATATTAACTGTGCCAATATATCTTCCGTACCTTTCCAATAAAGGTGAAAATATTTTATTAATTAACTCTGGAATTTGTGTAGTAAATTCTTTTGATTTATCAGCAGATAATAAATGTGGATAAGTTTTTTGTAAAAATTGATTATAACCGAGTAAATATATTTGGTTTAAATATGTATCAATAGGACCTTCTAATCCTTGGTTTTCGGTTTCTCTCCAATCAGGAGTAAAACTACCATTATCTTTAATGGCTTGAAATGCTTTAATAGAATTCTGATTAGATGGTTGTGTTTCGTGATTCGTCATATAATAGATTGTTGCAGGTTTAATCGATATCCTTTATTACGAACTACTTCTATTATTTTTGGAGATAATGATAGTTCTTTTAAACTATTACGAATCCGTTTTATCAATTGGTCAATCGCCCAATCAGAATAGTCGTCTTGAGTATTAATTGGCCACATCTTTTGAGCAATTTCATCTCGTGATACGATTTTGTTTGTTTTTTCTAAAAATAATTTAAGTACACTTAATTCTTTTCTGGTAAACATTTTATCAACAGGGACCATATTTACATATACATGATTATCTTTGAGGATTATTTCTTCTATTTGTGTTTGAGGATGCAATATTAATTCTTCGAATCCCTTAATCAAACAGTGTTTATTTTTATCAATAACATTCATTTGTTGTAAATATTTAAGACTGTGTAATTCATCTTTATCAGTTATCTTTTTTCCAGTTATTGCTTTTTTAATAACATTTTGCTCACTGGGATGAAACTGTTGAAAAATAGTCCGTAATCTAAATATCATTCCTTCACTATTGATATTCCATTCTCCAAATGATGAGATTTCTCTGACTGCTTGTTTGACTATCCAAAAATGCCCACCACAGATATCAATTATGTTTGATTCTGTTTTGTCTGTAACAATAATATTCCAAAGTTTACTTAAAAAATGAATAAATGTATTGGTATCTTTTATTGAATAAAGAGGATATGGAAAAATATTTTCATATATACGTGTAGAAGCTGGTAATAATGATAAATTTGAGGGGTGAGAAAAATTTACTTCAAATAAGCTAAGAATTAAAAGAGTTGGTGCAAAATGTTCATTCAGTTGTGATATATAAGTTAAAATATGCCGATTATCTTTATTTAAATATATTTCTGCTTCAGGTAAAACTAATACTAATGTTTGTGAATTTTTTTTAAAAAACCTAATCCATTCTGTAAATTTTCTTTTACTACTTTTTGGTTTTAATAAATTTAACTGCTTACATATTTGAAATTCACAATCCCTTACTTCATGAATATCCTCTGAATTAAATGCCATTTTTAAAAAAATATATTTATTTAAATTTCCTAAGTTTTTCTGAAGTAGTTTTTTATCGCTTAATAAATGAATAATTCTGGTTAATCGATCAGTTTTAGGTATAAAAAGAGCAATTACATTTTCTTGACGTTTCAAAGCTGAAAGCCATTTAGTAGCCTCCTTTTTATATTGTTCTGTTTCGATAAAAATATATTCATCTTTCATGGATGCAGATTATAGCAATATTTTTGATTTCTGACAAGATTGTGTCAGATAAGTTGTCAAGCAAGCTGGGACAATCTGATTATAATAAAGTAACTATGATCACTACTCATCATCAACCACAAGTAGAAAAAGAAATTAATGTGAGAGACAAATGGTTTCTTCAAGTGAGATACGATTGTGTTCATTTGAGAAATCATCGAGTTTTTCATCAAACACATGAAAATCAAAAACATGCAAAAGTTGACAACTGGATCAATAATATCTAGGAATAAAAATAAACCAGATCGATCACAAATTTGGGTTTTCTCAACTATTGAAGAGAATGGACAACTTCTAAATATTATTTTTCCTAGTCAGGAGGCAAAATATGGAATTTCTTAAACTGCTGTTCTTTATATTATTACTGGTGGTTTATTACAATATTATTTCTGCTTCAAAAGGATAACTTGCCTATTTATTTAAGATGCGCAAGTCCTACTTTCCTTGCTTGTTTGAAAGAAGCAACAAAAAACCATAAAGCCAAACTGAAATAAATTGCATTTAGTAAAAAGCTTTTATATAAAAATGTGGCATCTAATGTATGGGTAAATAAAACTTGCCGCATACCTTCAAAAATATAGGATGAAGGTATAAACATAGCCACTTTTTGTACCCATTGAGGCAATGAACTTAAAGGATAATAAGTACCGGAAAAAGGCATCAGTAAATATCCTCCAGCCCAGGCAAGCGTTTGGATATTAGTACCATAGCGCAAAAATAATCCTCCTACAAACAAACCAAAAGCCCATCCGGTAATCAGCAAACTTATGATAAACGGGATTAAAATAAATCCCAAAGTAAATATATTAACTGCATATAAAAACCAAGCAACTAATGCTGTAAAAGCAACTGTTATAAAAAGTTTTATAAAACCCAATCCCAATAAACCTATCACCCATTCAACTAAACTTATTGGGGCCACAAATAAATTTACCAAATTTTCACTCCATAACTCTTCTAAAATACTGACAGTGATTTCATATTGACCGCGCCAAATTACATACCATAAGATCACTCCTGTCAAAATCATGGTAATTTGTAAAAGTTTGGTATTCCCTGCAGTTTGTAGCGCAGAAATAGTCAAACCCCAAATTAAAATATCCAGTGACGGCCAATAAAAAGCATCAGTGATCCTGTCATATGCATGACGGAAATTATAAAGATGTCTTAAAATAATTCCCCAAACTCTTTGCCAATTTATATTCATAGGTTTTTATCCTTATCCTTATCCTTAGAAACTGATAAAAAGAAATCTTCCAAATTTGGTCTGACGATTTCAATTTCGCTGAATTCAACTCCCCGTTTCCCAATATCTGTCAAAAATTGGGCAATTTGTGCTTCCGGCAAAGTAATATTTACAAAACGGTTTTTTTCAGTAAACTGGTATTTTTTAACATAAATCATCTCAATTAATCTTTTTAGACCGTCAACAATCATCAGTTCCAATCGGCTGTTTTTATTTCTTTTTGCCAGTCCTTGAGGGGTATCAACGGCAATAATTTTGCCATGATTTAAAAATATTACCCGGTCACATAATTCTTCCACTTCAGACATATTATGAGAAGTAATTAATATTGATAAATTTCTTATCTTTCGTTCATTTAAAATATAACGCCTGATCTTATCTGCTATGTCAGGATCAAGTGATGCGGTTGGCTCATCAAGTAAAATCATTTTCGGATCATTGAGAAAAGTTTTTGTAAGTAGTACTCTGGTTTTCTGTCCGGCAGATAAATCTCTTAACTGTTTATTTAACAAAGGTAATACTTCAAACTGATCACATAGAGATAGAATTTTTTCCTTTTTATTGGATACTTGATACAACCAAGCATAAAAATTCAAATTTTCCCACACAGTCAATCTCCACGGCAATTCAGCATAAGCTGATGAATAATTGATTTTTTGTAAAATTTCCTGACGGTGTGAATTTAGCGATTTGCCGAAAAAATTAATTTCTCCTTCAGTTGGCATCATAAGTCCTAAAAGCATTTGAATTGTAGTAGTTTTCCCTGCTCCGTTTGGACCTAAAAATCCTACAATTTCCCCTTCTCCCACAACAAAAGAAATATCGTTAACTGCAATAAATCCGCCAGCTGGCGGACCAAATTTTTTAGTTAAATTGGAAACTTGCAATAAATTTTGAGACATGAAGCTATTATAAGAGTAAGAAGTGAAATTAGAAAGTAGTTTCTTATAAGAAGATTATTGTTCGAGGCGAAGCCGAGAACTATTCCATAAAACTTCTTTTTTAGTCCTACTAAAATCTTTTAATTGTTTTTCTCTATTCCTAGCCTCTATTAAATTGGTAAATTCTTCAATATAACAAACTCTTTTAAAACCGTGTCTTTGAGTAAATTTACATCCTTTTCCGATTTTATGTTGAACAAATCGATTATCTGGATTCCATGTTAAACCGGTATAATATAGTCCATCTAAACATTCAATAATATATACATACCATTTTCATTTTTTCATTTAATAAAATTATTGATAACTTCTCACTTTGTTCGAAGAATAATTATTTTATTTGTTTGTATTTTTCCTCAACAAAAACTTTAATTTCAGTTATAAACTTTTCTTTGGAGAATTTTTGCGCTTGCGTTATACAATCTTTATATTGAATATTCAGTTTATCTAATCGTTTGATAGCTTCAACTAATTCATCAACTTTTGGTTCATCAAAAAATACGCCTGTAATTCCTTCAACTACAGTTTCTGTCACTCCTCCTTGACGTAATGCGATAACTGGCACGCCATAAGACTGTGCTTCAACTGGCACCATGCCAAAATCCTCTTCAAGCGCAGTAAATATCAGAGCTTTCGCCCCTGAATATAGGCTTGCCAACTTTTCATCACTTACATTGCCTGCAAATTCTATTGTCGGACCGGAAATTTCCCTTAATCTTCCCTCTTCTTTACCACTCCCAACAACTTTTAGTGATAATTTTAATTTATTACAAGCTTCTATTGCTAAATCAAATCTTTTAGCATAATTTAATCTTCCAACTGCCAAGTAATATTGTCCTTTTTTAATTTCGAATTTCGAATTTCGAATTTCGAATTTTACCGGCGGGTATATCACTGTTGCCTCTCTTCTGTAAAATTTGGCAATTCTTGAGGCAGTAGTTTTAGAATTAGCAATCAAATAATCTACTCTTTGGGCTGTTGTAAAATCATAAGCTCTTAAGAATGGATTTACGATAGTTGCATAAACATCTACTAACCAATTGGGCTTAGTTCCGGTTGCAAATCCATACAAATTACGCGGTGGATGATGAATATAGGAAATATGTAATGTCTCTGGCCTAGTAATTACTCCCCGACAAATAAACCAACCAGATGAAGAAATTACCACATCATATTCTCGAAGATCTAAACTTTCCCACACAATCGGTGTTAAAAATCGAAGCGGTGAATGATATTTTTTTACCAACCAACAATTTTGCACCCACGTGGTCCTGATATCCCAATTTTTAAATCTTCTGGCAAATTCTCCCATCGCATCGAAGTCAACAAATGCTGTATAAAGAGGTGCATCAGGATAAATTTCATGCAGCACTTCAACTACCCTTTCCGCTCCCCCATACTCCCGTAAATAATCATGAACTAAAGCAACACGCATAAATAAATTTCTAATTTTTAATTACTAATTTATAATCAAATCCTAATAACCAAATTTCTAAAAAAATTTAAGCATTTTGACATTGATTGGACATTTGACATTGGTAATTTGAAAGTCTAAAAAAGTTCCATCTGTTTTTCAGAATCTTTTTTAGTACCTGGTTTAATTGTATCATCATTTGTACGCACCTTGCCCATATTTAATAATCTTTTTAAGTGTGTTTTAAATCCTAAATCTCCGAACAATTTGATAGCTTCTTGAGTTGCTAAATCATGGGCTTGGGATTTTTTCAAATCAAATTTTATCGCTACATTATCAACAACCGTGGCTAGTTTATGCGACATCATGGCATTTTTTTTATCTTTGATTAATTTAAGTTTTATATTATCGTTTTCAATTTTATCTAAATTTTTATATATACTATCAATTGTTCCGAACTGTTTTATAAGGGTAACTGCAGTTTTGGGACCAATTCCGGCAACTCCGGGATAATTATCAGAATTATCTCCAGCCAAAGCTTTGAAATCCGGTATAAGATCTGGTTTTACTCCCATTCTTTCAATCGTTTCCTGTTCACCGAATATTTTTCCCTCAGATAGGCCTTTAACCGGCATGAACAATTTCACATTTTCATTAACTAACTGCAACAAGTCTCTGTCTCCAGTGACAATAATTATTTGATCAATCTCACACTCATCTGACGTTTTATTCTTGCGCTTTTCCAACGCTTGCTTGGCAAGCGTCGCAATCACATCATCTGCTTCAAACCCGTCTCTTTCATAAATTGAGACTTTCATTGATTCTAATACTTGATGCACTTTACTAATTTGCGGAACTAAATTGACATCCATTTCCGGTCTTTTTGCCTGATAATCTCGATACATTTTTTTGCGGAATGTAGGTTTTTTTCTATCAAAAGTTACTGCTAAATGTGTGGGTTTTAAATCTTCAATCACTTTAAAAAGTATCGAAACAAAACCATAAATAGCATTTGTATATTCTCCTTTAGAATTTGTCAGTGGAGGCAATGCATGAAAAGCCCGGTGTAATATCGCATTACCGTCAATGATAATTAATTTATTCATTATTTAATTAAAATGTAAATTTTTTATTAGATGAAGTTATTTTACCATGAGGCTTAAAAAAGAAAATTATCAAGCGGTTTTATCAATTTTTTCCATCAATCTTTTGAATTCATCACCTTCAAGCGTTTCTTGCTTAACAAGTGTTTCGGCAACCAAATCAAGTTTTGGTTTCAATTTTTTCAATGTCTCAAATGCGGTTTTATAACCGGTATCAATAATTTTTTTAACTTCTTCATCAATTTTAGACATCATATTAGGTGATATTTGTGGTTGTTCATAATATGTTTTTCCTGTTTCAGTCACATCCATTTGCGGACCAAAATTTATAGGTCCGATATTACTCATACCCAGCTCAATTACCATTTGTCGAGCAATTGCTGTGGCTTTATCGATATCATTTGCAGCGCCTGTGGTAAACTCATTGAAAATCAATTCTTCAGCTGCACGACCGCCCAACATGGAGGCAATTTGATTGATTAATCGGGATTTTGTTTCATGCACCCGGTCACGGGCCGGAGGAATTAATGTGAATCCCAAAGCCATACCACGGGATACTATAGAAATTCGGTGTACCGGATCCATATTGGGAAGCGCAAAAGTTAATATTGCATGACCTGCTTCATGATAAGCAGTCATTTTTCTGTCCATATCAGATTGCAATCTTCTTTTTTCAGGTCCAAGTTTTACTTTGGTGGCAGCTTCTTCCAAATCTGCCATTGAAATAGCTCTTTTATTTACACGTGCTGCACCAATTGCAGCTTCATTTAGCATATTTTCTAAATCTGCACCAGAAAATCCTACAGTTCTACGCGCAATCTTATCCCAATCTGCATCTTTTTCAAAAGGTTTACCTTTCATATGAATATTCAAAATATCTTTTCTACCTTCAATATCAGGCATATCAAGTACTACTCTTCTGTCAAACCTTCCGGGACGCAGTAATGCGGGATCCAATAAATCTCCGCGGTTGGTTGCAGCCATCACAATTACTTGTTCATTAGGTAAAAACCCATCCATTTCCACCAAAATTTGATTTAAAGTTTGCTCACGCTCGTCATGACCACCCATTACTCCAGATGAACGCATTCTGCCAATAGCATCAATTTCATCAATAAAAATGATTGCTGGAGCATTTTTCTTAGCAGTTTGAAATAAATCTCTGGCGCGTGATGCACCAACTCCAACCAACATTTCCATAAATTCAGATCCGGCAATTGAGAAAAAAGGTACATGCGCCTCACCTGCTACAGCTCTTGCGAGTAATGTTTTTCCAGTTCCCGCAGGGCCTACCAAAATTACTCCTTTTGGGGTTCGAGCACCTAACGCTCGATATTTACCCGGATGTTTAAGGAAATCCACTACTTCTTCCAATTCTTTTTTAGCTTCGTTGACTCCGGCAACATTAGCAAAAGTGATTTGCGGATTATCTTTGTTAAATAATTTAGCTTTTGATTGACCAAAAGAAAAAATGTTATCCTGTGCTCCCCTTGCCTGTCTGATAATAAACAGGAAAAATCCCACCATCAATAAAAGTGGTAATAAGTTTGATATTAAAGAAATCCAAATTTGTCCTACTGATGCGTCTTTAACATTGATTTCTATTTTTGAAGCATCTACTTTTGCTGTATCCAAAATTTTATAAATAGAATCCTGAGTTTCTTTACGGGATGAACTTTCACTGCCGTCTAAATATATTACTTTAAGTTTGGTATCTTCAACGGTAATTTTTTTTACTTTGTTGTCTTTGATATCTGTAATTATTTGAGATAAAGATTTTTCTTCACTTAATTTGCTTGTTTGAGCTAATGAAAGAATAAATGAAAAGATTAAAAACCCGATAAACAGCACCAGAAAAACATTCCGTAGATTTAAATTTAACTTAAAAATCATTTTTCTGGATTTTTTAGTATTTTTTGGTGTTTGATCCATATTATGTCCTTCTTACTGTATTTTGTCCTGATATTAATGAGGACAAAATCAGTTTAGAAGGAGTTATACCATAATTTACGCTTTATGAAATTATGGTTAATCCTATCCATTTTACTCCTTTATGGAAGAGAAAAGTATACCACAATTACAAAACTTGCAAAAGTTTTGTATAAATCAAAATTTAAAAATCAAAATGCCCGCCTGCAAATGCTTTCGCATAGCGAATGCGGGCAGGCAAAATTATCCTGCAAAGCGGGATCTGGCTTTGCCAGACAATTCAAAAATAAAAAATTATTCGATTAATTTAATATTTTTACTCAACCCTTGAAGTGTTTTATGTAGATTTTCTTAATATTGACATAATCCAATAACGCCATTGAAGTGTTTTTTCAATTTTTTCTTACTGAAGGATAAAAGTGCGGAAACGGCCTCCTGGTCCGAGGGTCCGCCTGATTATCCGAAGTTAGAAAAATTGCAAAACCCCTGCCTGCGCAGGCAGGTTCACTGGCTTCCCTTCTTTGTCTACTTTCTTGGGTAAGCAAGAAAGTAGGAAGAATACAAGCAAGAAAGTAACAAGAAATTAAAAACTTATCTTACCTTAGCTCCAATTGGCAAGTTATCAACTTGAATAAATTCTGGTTTTTTATCACCATGTTTTCCAAATGGTAATTCTAATCCATCTACAGCTAAAATCATTCCCTGTGATTCTATACCTAACATTTTACGGGTGGGAATATTAGTCACGAATAAAAATTGTTTATCTTGGAAATACTGGAAAGTGTAACCATAGCTTCTAACACCGGTTAAAATAGTACGAGTTTCATTTTTGAAATCCACAGTTAATTTAATCAATTTTTCACTTTTTTCCACATTTGTGGCTTGAATAACTTTTCCAACTCTAACTTCAACTTTCGCAAACTCATCAATCGTAATAAAATTGTCATCCTGAACTCCTGCTTGCGCAGGCAAGTGTTTCAGGATCTCGTTTTTCAACTGCTGACCGCTGACGTCTGAAAGCTGAAAGCTATATTTATTTTTAAGCCCAATTACTTCTCTCACCTCTTCCATTGTTTGTTGAGCAATTGTTTTAGCTTTTTGAGCACCTTTTTCCAAAATTTCGCGTACTTTGAGAGGATTATTTTTAAGTTCTTCATATCTTTTACGTGCGGGTGCAAAATAATTCATTAAGCTGCTAAATAAATATTCTTTTACTTCCACATCACTAATTTTCCCTGCTCTATATAATTCTTTAAGATCTTCAACGCTTTTACCCTCCGAAGCTTTAGCGTAGGATGGGCCAAAATGATCTAAATAACTAAACACCATATTGCCTTCAATGTGTCCGGGATCTGTGGCATGTTTACGCGTCGGATCAGTATAAGTACGCATTACCTGTTTTTTAATTACCTCTTCACTTTCAAAAATCGAAATAATATTTCCTAAACTTTTACTCATTTTGCGTTTACCATCAGTACCCAGTATTGAAGCTACGTTTTTTGGTATCTTTGCATCAGGCAATTTAAATACATTTTTTTTGAAAATATGATTAAATTTTTCAGCAATATCGCGGGTAATTTCCACATGTTGTTTTTGATCGCGGCCAACCGGCACTAAATCTGCCTTGTACAGCAAAATATCTGCAGCCATGAGTATGGGATAATTAAATAATCCCAAATTAATCTCATCCTCCATCACGTCTTTTTGTAATTTGTCTTTATATGCATGAGCTCTTTTTAAAAGTCCAAGAGGTGTTACATTATTTAGTATTGTCTGCAGTTCAGGATGTAATCTAATATCTGATTGACGAAAAAAAGTTATACTCCCTGAGCCTGTCGAAGGGTTTAAATCTCCTAACAAGGCCAACTCATTTAAAATCAACGTTTCCACATTTTTCTGCAGTTGGTTTTTATCCTGAATCGTAGTCAGGGCATGCAAATCCGCCACAAAAAGGAAACAGTCATTGGTTTTGGCCATTTCGATAAACTGTTTGACTGCTCCCAAATAATTTCCGATATGGAGCGTTCCATCCCCACTAGGCGTAATGCCTGAAACAATTCTTTTCATATAGTTTATATTTTAACAGAAATATACTAATTAAGAATAATTATGTATATATTCAAAAAAGCTTGTCAATATGCTATATAATACAAAAAATGTATGACAGAGATACTTAAACCTACTTACGAACCTCTTCGTGCAGTGATAACTGGTATTGATGGAGCTGGTAAAAGCACAACAGCTAGTCAAGTTGTTTATCAACTGAATGAATATCGCATTGCAAAACCCGGTCCCGGTCGTCCCTTTTACACAGTTGTCAATGGTGAGAAAAAATATTATTACAAAGGTTTTATTAAATTAATTGATCATCTACACACTATCGCAGATCATTCCCATAACCCAGAATTTGTAGGTGCAGTAAATGCTATTAATGTTATTCTAAATGCAAAGATTATTGAACCTGATTTAGTACACAAAGCAAATGCACAATTAGTATTAGGAGCAAGGGATTTTTATATAGATCCCGCTGTTTATTCAATCATATATTCTACAAAATTAGGTAATAAAACAATGTCTGAAAGGTTCGATACTCTGAAAAGTCTAATTAATGCTCCATATCGTGATGTTGTCTTTTTCTTAACAATTCCTCCAGATAAGGCAATAGAACGTATTGAACATCGTATAGCTACAGAGAGAAAAAATCCTCAAGCAACAGAAAGAGAAAAATGGCGACATATGCATGAGGAACCTATAAGTTTACAAAAACTTCAATTAGAATATTTTTCTGCACTTGAAGAAATTAGAAAAAGACATCCCGTACAAATTTATCAAATGGATACAACAGATTTTCCACAACGACAAGTTGTGAGTTTTATTACTCAAATATTACTTGGACATCTCGAACAAAAAAATTCCGAAAAAGGAAAATGGCAAATAATTAATGGGCTACAAATATTTCAAATACCATTTTGTATAAATTCAAGAGTTACGATTTAGCCTTTGTTTACACATTTCACAAGCGATATATCTTTATAATTTCCGATTAAACTATATTTTAAGATTTAATTTTTTAATCTTTTGCTCTCTGGTCCAACTTTTAATTTCTAATTCTCTCTTAAACGCTGCTGATCTGGTTGGGTATTTTTCAATATGAATAATTCTTAATGGATCATGTTGCATTGTATAACGAGCACCTTTACCATTTTTATGATCAAGAAATCTTTTTGAGGGATTGTTAGAAATTCCGGTATATAAACTATTATCGCTGCACAAAAGAATATATACATCCCAGGATTTAGTTTTCATGTGACTATTTTAACCTTTTGATTTTATCTGCAGTTTTTGGATAAAAAATTATGTTAATAGAATAAATAGCAAAATAAATAATGCCAATAATCGTAGGATAAAAATACCTGTAAGTCAGGTATGGAATAATGATTAAACCAATATATGAAGCGAGTGCTGAAACGAATATCAAAATATCAATCAACTGTGTTTTCTTATGTTTAATAAATAATAAAAACGTTCCGTAAAAACCCAAAAACGTAATTATCAACCACCATCTGTGCCTTACCAGTTCATCAACTAATCCTACGTGTAATTTAATCAGTTCTCCCCATAAAAATCTTGCAGTTTCTATCAGTGAATAATTTTGATTGTTATATCCGAAATTGCTTTGTAAATAAATCCATGAGTCGTACAAACTGGGAAATTTAAAAACAGTATTAATTATAAAAAATATGATGGTAATAATAGATGAAGCAATAAAAAGTTTTTTATAAGTATTAAATTTTTCATTCTTTTGCTGGTATATTTTGTTTATAATAAATACCCCAACAACAATTAAAATCATCAAAACACTCTGCTCTCTTGCCAACAAAGACAATATCAAACTTATTACATAAACAATCAAGATTAAAGATTGAGGTTTAATAATGTATTTGATAATTAAATATATCTGCAACATCCAGAAAAAAGCTCCTATTGTATCTGTCAAAAAATAAGTTGACCAATCCAAATAAGGATAAAATCTCATAAACAATAAAGTTCCCAGAGTTGACCAAAATAAGTCAAATCGATATCGAAATAATAAGTAAGTGATCGCAATAACCCCTAAATAACTTACAAAAACCGGCAGTAAAAACGCTAAATAATCATTTCTAACAATAAAGTTTGTCAAAAGTGCCATAAATGGGTATAAAGGTCGGCGTACGTAACGGCTTAAAGAATATTGGTATTTATCAGCATTGAAAAACATATTTTTTTCAATATTACTTAATTTGTTAACATCTAATTTTTTCAGTATTTTGTCATGTGCCTCCCCGTAACTGTCACCCTGCATTTGATAGTAAATATGCTGATAAAAATAACTGTCTGACATATACGGTGATTTATGCCTCAACAGTAATATAAATTCCAAACTGGCAAGGAGTAGTAAAAAAATCAATGGAAAATATTTTAATACAGATTTACGAATCATAAGCAGATTATATCTTAATTATTAATTTATGTTTCTTATTGAGGCTAATTGTCAATTCTGCTATACTTACTTTCTAAGCGCGGGGTAGTGTAGAGTAGCAATTCTGCTATACTTACTTTCTAAGCGCGGGGTAGTGTAGAGTAGCACAGGAGGCTCATAATCTCCTAGACTGGGCGCGACTCCCAGCCCCGCAACCAAGGATTTACAAACAACTAGAACCTAAGAAATTAGAGCGCTGTAAGGCTCCATTGCAATATTAAACTATCGTAGATAAGTAAAAACATACCTATGTATACTCCATATTGACAGATTCTTATCTATGTTTTATACTACTAAACGTAGATATAAATAATTTTAACTACGATATATGAGAACAGGAAAGTACCTAAATCAGCTTCAAGGTGATATTCGGTATAAAGCGTTTATCCCAAATACTCTTCCTTTTAAAATAAGACATGAAGAAAAACTTCAAAGCCTCCTCTCGAAGGCTAATTTGGCATTAGGAAGATTGGATGGCGTTGCAGATATTCTACCAAATGTAGACTTCTTTATTTTTATGTATGAGAGTAAAGAAGCTACTATATCAAGTCAAATTGAAGGTACTCAAGCGACATTTATAGATGTTTTGAAAAAAGAAGCAAAATTAGAAGATGCAGAAATACATAAGGATGTTGACGAAGTTATTAACTATATTTCTGCCATGAAGTATGGTTTAGACCGATTAAAAGATTTTCCTCTTTCTTTGAGGTTACTTAAAGAAATTCATCAGAAACTTCTCTATGAAGTAAGGGGAGAAGGAAAAAATCCAGGAGAGTTTAGGACATCGCAAAATTGGATTGGCGGACCGACTATTGAGACGGCAACTTTTGTACCTCCCCCCGCTCACGAAGTAATAAATCTTATGGGAAATCTTGAAGAATACTTGCATAGATCAGGTCCAATTCCAGTGCTTATTAAAACAGGTCTCATGCATGCTCAATTTGAAACGATTCATCCATTTTTGGATGGAAATGGACGAGTAGGTAGACTCCTTATTACGTTTTACCTATGTCAACAACAATTGCTACAGAAACCTTTACTTTACCTATCAGACTATTTTAAAAGAAATCGCCAGACATACTACGATCGTCTAAATTTATTGCGGGAAAAAGATGATATTGAAGGATGGCTTGAATTTTTCCTTCAAGGCATTACTGAAACATCTGAAAGAGCAGTAGAAACAGCCAGAAAAATAATCAAACTACGTGAGCATGGTATTAAACAAATTACAAAACTTGGACGTTCTACAGAAAAAGGTATAACTCTTTATGATTACTTATTTAGAACTCCAATGATTCGGGTGAAAGACGTTGAACGAATATTTAATATCAAAAATCCAAATGCTTTAGTATTGGTATCAAAATTTGTAGATTTAGGAATACTCCGAGAACTTACTGGTTTTAAGAGAAACCGAGTATTTTCGTTTGCAGATTATATTACCTTATTTGAATAAACCAGGCTCTGATTTCCTCCAACCCCCGCAACCAAATATGAAAACGAGGCGTAAACCGTCTCGTTTTCGTTTATTTAAGATGTTAGATGGCGGAGATGATAATTGAAAACTGGTTAACGGCCGGGTTTTCACTTGTTGACAACGGAAATGCGGAGCTTGCAAGGAAAGAGTATAATTAAGGTAATAAATTTTTAAGTCAATATACGAACACCGGTACTATTAAAATCTCTCTTTGCTCTGTTTTTCTGTTTTTATCGGCATTACTATTTGTTCCTCTTTTAGCTTTCGCCCAAACACAGCTACCCTGTTCCGGAAGTGTTACTATCACAGACGCCACTCAAGCCCAGCCCGGAGTATTAGCGGTTGTTTCAAATTCAGCCCAGGCATCTTTTACCGTGACCGGCCCGGCAACTTATCATGGCAACGGTTATTATTGGGTCCAGCAAGGAATCCCGGTCGGTACCTATACGATTACCTGGAATGGTGTCTCCGAATGTGGAACTCCGGCATCAGAAACAAAATCAACATCCAGCCTTACATTTTAACGGATTTCTGGGAAATGATTCGAGAAAGCAACCCTGTGTGCTTTACGTTTTTACGCGATGGAGTGCCGTTCTTTGACCGCGGAATATTCATGCCCTGGAAACAACT
>Ga0075613_103_pt1 | contig 16345 bp, 14 predicted proteins | sample RifGroA1_FD_68367 | JGI IMG/M metagenome (GOLD analysis project Ga0075613, IMG submission 68367) | Microgenomates (Gottesmanbacteria) bacterium GW2011_GWA1_34_13 | reverse complement strand
AACCAAATGGTGGTAGGAAAATTTTGAAAGTAAAATCTTGATGTCAATTTTATTAACGTCAAATTGACAAATGACTATCCGCCGATGAGGCGGAAATTTCTCTTAGAAAGGAGGTGATCCATCCCCAGCTTCGGCTAGGGATACCTTGTTACGACTTAGTCCCCATCGCTGAATTCAGCTTCATCCGGCTAGGCCGGACTTCGGCTGCCTCCAACTTTGTTGGCTTGACGGGCGGTGTGTACAAGACCCGAGAACGTATTCACCGCAGCCATGCTGATCTGCGATTACTACCAATTCCGGCTTCATGCAGTCGGGTTGCAGACTGCAATCTGAACTGAGGCGAAATTTCAGAGATTGGCTTACACTCGCGTGCTAGCATCTCGTTGTTTTTCGCCATTGTAGGATGTGTGTGGCCCAAGACATAGGCGCCGTGCTGACCTGACGTCGTCCCTTCCTTCCTTCCCGACAAAAAGTCGGGACTGTCTCCAATGATTATTTAACATTGGATAGGGGTTGCGCTCGTTCTGGCACTTAAGCCAACACCCCACGGCACGAGCTGACGACGGCCATGCAGCAGCTTTGTAACACCCTCGAAGCCACATGCTCCACTGGTTGTGCGGGTCCCCGTCAATTCCTTTGAGTTTTAATCTTGCGATCGTACTCCCCAGGCGGGATGCTTAACGCGTTAGCTTACGACACCTCAACTCAAAAAGCAGCTGCTTTTTGAGAAAATTCAAAATTCGAATTTCTCAAAGCTGCGCTTTGAGTTGAGGTATCTAGCATCCATGCGTTTAGGGCTAGGACTACGCAGGTCTCTAATCTGCTTCGCTCCCCTAGCTTTCGTGCCTCAGCGTCAAGAAAGAGCCAGTACCCTGCCTTCGCCTTTGGTGTTCCTGACGATATCAACGCATTTCACTGCTACACCGTCAGTTCCAGGTACCCTTCTCTCCTTCAATATCTTCTTAGTTTTATACCCAAAAGCAAGGTTGAGCCTTACCATTTAAGGTATAACACAAGAAGTCGCCTACGCGACACTTTACGCCCAATAAATCCGGATAACGCTTGCACCCTACGTATTACCGCGACTGCTGGCACGTAGTTTGTAGGTGCTTATTCTACTAGCCTCGACGGCTAGTCAAAAGAGGTTTACATACCGAGATACTTCATCCCTCACGCGGTATCGCGTGTTCAGACTTTCGTCCATTGACAACTATTCCTAGTTGCTGCCACCCGTAGGTGTATGGCCCGTGTCTCAGTGCCATTGTGGGGGGTCATGCTCTCACATCCCCTACCCGTCATAGCCTTGGTAAGCCGTTACCTCACCAACTAGCTGATAGGAATAAGGCCGCTCCTAAAACGAGCAGTTAAGCTCTTTACTCCGACTTACGTCGGAGACTATGCAGGATTACCCCGCCTTTCGGCGAGCTATCCTTCATTTCAGGGTACGTTCCTTATCATTACTCACCCGTCTGCCATTGTCTTGCCTTGCGACAAAACCATTCGACTTGCATGCCTAAGGCATACCGCCAGCGTTCATCCTGAGCCAGGATCAAACTCTCAAAAAAATTGACATTTTGTCCCACAGGACAAAACATCTAGAATTCCTACCACCATTTGATTGTCAAAGTGCGAGTTATAAACCCTTTTAGACCAAAAAACCCGCCAAGCCGGCGGGTTGTTACCCAAATATTTCGACTTGGTTAGTTCATAACTTAAGATATTCTAACAATATCATTCCCATATGTCAATTGACTAATCTGACAAATTACCTAATATAAAATAATTCCGCAACTAACCATCACCCTTCGATTCGCTTCGTTCACTCAGGGCAGGCATTTAATAATTTCATATAATACTATTCCTGTTGACACCATTACGTTTAAACTTTTATTGATTCCATACATCGGTAATTCAACAATTGCATCACATTTGTCTAAAACTTCTTTTGATACGCCAAAACTTTCATTACCTACAACTAATCCTAAAGGTAATTGATATTTGTATTTATCAAACTCAATACTTCTTTTATCTTGCTCTGCAGCCACAATTTTGATTTTTGAATTTTGATTTTTTAATTTGACGACTGCTTCATAGGCAGTCGGAATATATTCCCACTCAATCCACTTCCAAGTGGAAATTGAGGCTTTTTTTATTCTCGGATTTGGTGGTGTCAGAGTTTCTCCACATAAATATATTTTTTGGGCTCCTACAGCATCTGCCAATCTAAATATCGATCCCACATTATAAGTGTCTAACACATTGTCCAAAATTATATAAATTGGCCTGCGTTTTACAGCTTTAACCTGTTCTTGAGTAGGTTCAGTGTTCCTAAGTTCTTGCGCGTTGAGTTTCAACATGGAAGTATTATACAATGTTTAGTAAATTAAGATTAAAATAAGATCCTGAAATGGTTCGACAAGCTCACCATATAAATTTATATCCTGAGCAAAGTCGAAGGACTAGTTCAGGATGACAATTTTTATTATTTTAAAAATTAATATGAAAAAAATTATCACTTTTTCTTATGTTTTCCGCAAAAGCTTATTTTCATTGAGCTATTATAAAGACGTAGTCAAAAGCAGGTTTAAATTTTCTTTGAAATATTTTCTGATTTTTTGTTTATTAACCGGCTTTCTATCATTACTTTCAATCTCTTTATCTGTCATTCCTGAAGTGAATGTTTTTATAACCAGATTTAAAAACAATGCTTATACTTTATATCCGTCTGATTTGATTATCACTGTCAAAAACGGACAACTGACGACCAATGTCACAGAGCCTTTCCGTGTCCCAATTCCGTATGCTTTGTTCACCCAAAATCCTCCTGCCATCTCTGATCAAAAACAAATTTATTTGGTAACTATTGATACCAAAGCCAGTCCGCAGGATTTTACCAAAAGTCAATCACTTATGTTGATTACCAAAGATAAATATGTAATTGCGTCTGATAATCTAAATGGTGTAAGAGAAGAATCTCTAAAAAATCTAGGAGATTTGGTCATTGATAAAAAATTTATTGATCAAAAATTAAATTCAATCATGCCTGTACTTAATTATGCAAGTCTTATTTTAATGGCCATTTTAGCATTAGTGTTTCTTATACTTATGCCTGTTGTAAGACTTATGTCTTTGTTTGTTTACAGCTTGATTTTGCTCATTCCGGCAAGAATGATGGGACTCACCCTTAACTTTGCAAAAATTTATCAGATCGGTTTACATGCTTTAACTTTACCGCTTATATTGCAAATGACTTTATTGGCATTTGGGGTTTATCCGGCAATTCCTTTTTTTGGCTCAATTGTTTTTCTTTTGTACAACTTGGTGATTTTAGCTGAGTTAAATAAAACAAATAATCTAAAATTCATAAAAAACACATCCGAAAATTAAAATATTGGCTGAGCTTGCCTGTCTGCCGGCAGGCAGGTCGAAGCCTTATAGTCTGAAAATCCTTCGACTCATCCCGAAGTACATCGGACTCGCTCAGGAAATAAAAAATAAAAATTCATGATAAATAATATTCTGGCATTAATTAGTTCTTTGATTTTAAGCTTAATAAGCGGAATTTCCGGCATTAAACAAAACTCAAATATAACATTTCCTTCTCCCGTATCTTCAAATCAACCAATTATTCAAAATATACAAATTATAAATTTCTCTGATAAATCCTATTCATTGTATTGGCAAAAAATTGAATCTTCAAAAATTAAATTAATTCCAAATTTTTCCGAAAAACTAACCAGTCAAAAAATTATCCAGAATAATCATTGTAATTATGGTGCCAATGCCGGCTTTTATACAACTAATAATTCTCCTTTAGGATTATTTTTTGCTAATGGAAAATATATAAATTCAGAGATTCATAAATCCAATTTTATAAATGGCTATTTGTACAAATTAACCAATCAACAAATTGATATCGGAAATACTTTGCCTAACCAGGAGTTGGAATTTGCTTTTCAATCAGGACCATTATTTACCCCCCAAACAAAATTAAAAATCATTGATGACAAACCAGCCAGAAGAATTTTAATTGGGAAAAACGCTAACGATTTATATTTATTGGCTATTACTACAGCTAATAATCCTCTTGACGGACCGCTTTTAGCTGATGTGCCACTTATACTTACCAATTCAAATATTAAATTTAATCAAATAATCAATCTGGACGGCGGCGCAGCTTCTGCATATCATGCTGAAGAAGTAAATTTAAGTGAACTTGCACCCATAGGCAGTTTTTTATGCGGTGTTAAATAATTAATACGCATTTTTCGGAAAAACCAAATCAATTAATTTCCAGGCAACAAATCCCATCAATAGTCCAATAAATCCGCCCAAGATAACATCTATCGGATAATGTTTTCCCAAATAAATCCGGGAAACAGCCGTAAGCAAAGCAATTAAATAGAATATTTTGAAATTTCCGGTATATTTATTAAATTTACTTTTTTTGGCTTTTAAAATTGCTTGTTGCGTCAAAATATAGGCACCGGCAAACGCAATTGCAGCGTGTCCTGAAGGAAATGCATAATCATTGTTCCAAAAAATTACTGCCGGTTTTTCCTGGATAATAGTTACTTTTCCCCCGTAAGCTAAATCCGGTCGGGGCCGTTTGATCAAAGGCTTCAAAATTCCTGAACTTAATAAACCTGCCAAACCCAAGGCTAAAAATAATCTGATGATAAATAATTTATCTTTTTTCTCCTCAAATAAAATCATTATTATCCCAATTACTATCCAGGTGACAACAGGATAAAATGAAAAAAATAAGAAGAATTTATCCAGCAAAAAATTATGAGGTAAATTATTTAAATAAAGAAAAACTGATTCATCTAATTGTTTTACAAGTTGTAATAGATCCATAAAAATATCTTACAGGAATTTTACTTGCTTATCGAGGGGTAGCAGATGGAGATGCAGAACTTGAAGCTTTTGGCGTGCTTTTGGGCGTTGCTTTGGGAGATGATTTGGGTGTAGCCGATACTGATACCGATGGTTGAGCTGAAACAGAAGCACTTGCCTCAGGCGATACAAAAATAACTCTGACTGAATTAGAATCTTCTGCCAAAGGAGAAACTAGTTTTGGTTTTTGTAAAAGAGATGCACCCAAAACCAAAACTAATAAAATAACAATTAAAATAATTGTTACCACCAGCATTTTATGTCCTTTTTGGGGAACCCCAAAATCAGCATCCATATTATTTATGATTATACACTATTATATCAATTTAAACCCCGGTTAAGCTAATACATGCAATTTGCAATTAACTGCCCAAAAAAGATACAATTAATATTCAGGGTCAAAGGTTTTTGAAAAAATGAAAAATAAAACCGGCAGTTTATCTACATATATTATTTTATTAGTGCTGATTTTTGTAACAGCTGTTTTTTATTTAATCAGTGCAACTGTCAAAAATTCTTATTTAGGAAAATACCCTCAACCAGTTGTTTCCTCAACCCCAAACCCATCTCCATCTGCAATTTTCAACGCTACTCCAAAAACATCTACTAATTCAGGTAAATTATCAACTAATTGTAAAATTGCCGGTTGCAGCGGACAATTTTGTATATCCAATGACAGTGAACCGGAATTTTCAACTTGCGAATACAGGGAAGAATATACTTGTTTAAAATATTCTGTTTGTGAAAAACAGGCTTCAGGCATATGCGGTTTTACCCCGACTGATGATTATTTATCCTGTTTAAATAATATTGGAAATCAACCGATAGGTTTTTAAAAAAACTAATAAATATTGCATTCATTCAACTCTAATTAACCTTTGGTTTAACGATAAACGTTGGAAATAAAATCTTCTATTTGATTATTTGTTTATTAGATTATTACCTACTGGCTTTACCCACGAGGCATATTTACATTCCGGATAACGTGAGCATCCGTAAAACACCCGCTTGCTTTTGGTTTTTCTGATAACTACATCTCCAGTTTTACATTCTGGACATTTGATATCCAATTTTTCCAGAAAATTTTTGGTATATTTACACTCTGGAAATCTACTGCAGGCATAAAATTTTCCAAATCTACCTTCTTTGATAATTTCATCCCCAACTTTACACTCAGGACATTTATTACCGGTTTTTTTATCTTCAACAATGATTGTTTCAACTGTGTCTTCTATAAGTGTCAGTTTTTCTTTAAAAGGCACATAAAATTCTTTGATTACTGTTGTCCAATCTCTTGTACCTTCGGCTATTTCATCCAATTCCCCTTCCATTTTGGCTGTAAAAGGCAAATCAAAAAGAGAGGGAAAATGTTCAATCAAAAAATCATTAACCAAAATACCCAAAGGCGTTGGCGTAAAATACCTACTTCTTTTACCGTCAGTTAAATTTTCTTTAGTGACATATAATCTTTCCTGAATGGTAGAAATTGTCGGCGCATACGTTGATGGCCTACCAATCCCGTCTTCTTCCAATGCTTTGATGAGCGAAGCTTCACTATAACGCGGAGGTGGTTGAGTAAATTTTTGCATTTGATTAGCTGATTGCAAATCTAAAGTTTGGCCAACCATTACATTTGGTATTACCTGTGTTTCACTATTAAATCCGGTAACTTTCAAAAATCCGTCGAATTTGATAACTGAACCTTGAGTTTCAAATAAATAATTATTGAGAGATTTTATTCTCACAGTTGTTGAATCAAAAATAGCATCACTCATTTGACTCGCAATTGCCCTTTTCCATATCAAATCATAAAGTTTTTCATTATCCAGGAACAAATTCTCGCTTGATTGCGCATCTATTTTGTGATTTATATTTGTAGGTCTTATTGCTTCATGAGCTTCCTGTGCAACTTTTGATTTTGTGGCATATGTCCGGTAATGAACATATTTTTTGCCAAAATTTTTTTCAATAAAAGTTTTTGCAGCTGACAAAAACTTGGTTGATAAATTTACCGAATCAGTACGGTGATAAGTGATCAATCCGTCTTCATATAAACTTTGAGCAATTCTCATAGTGCGTTTTGAAGTAAATCCAAAACGCCGGGCTGCTTCAATTTGCAGCGCAGATGTGATAAAAGGCGGAGCCGGTGATCTTTTGATTTCCTTTTTATCTACGACAGATACAATGAACGGCGCTTGCAAGTCTTTAATAATTGCCTTTGCTTGTAATTCTTTTATTATTGAGGTTTTGGTAAAGGTATAACTACCATCAAACAATTTCAGGACGTGTTTAGATTCATAATCAACATCGTCTTTGGAAATTAACTTCGCGTTTATTGAATTATTTGATGATTTAAACACCCCCTCAATCACCCAATATTCGTTTTTAGCAAATTTGGTAATTTCTCTTTCCCGTTCAACTGTCAGTCTCACTGCCACAGACTGAACCCGTCCGGCAGATAACCAACTGCGGGATAATTTTTTCCATAACAGAGGAGATAATTGATAACCTACTAATCTATCAAGCACCCGTCTTGCTTGTTGAGAATTTACCAGAGGAAAATTTATTGTCCCAGGATTCTTTAAAGCCAGGGAAATTGCTTCTTGAGTAATTTCATGAAAACTAATACGTAAAAATCTGTCATTTGAAAATTCTTCATCTTTGATTCTGGAACCCTTTTGCGACAAAATTACTGCCATGTGATAAGCAATGGCTTCTCCTTCCCGGTCAGGATCTGTGGCTAATATAACTTTATCCTTGGATTTAACCATTGCCCGTAACTCTTTCACCCGTTTGGATTTATCCCTGGCTATCACATATTTAGGCAAAAAGTTATTTTCAACATCGACTCCGAGTTCGCTTTTTGGTAAATCACGTAAGTGTCCAAAGGTAGCCTCAATACGGTATTTATTACCCAGAAACCGGCTTAAAGTTCTGGCTTTTGTCGGTGATTCTACAATTATAAGTTGCATAATTTAGTTAGCAGTTCATAGTTCATGGTTCACAGTAAAAACTTCTGCGAACTACTAACTACCAACTGTAAACTACTTCAATCCATACTTTCCGTTTCCCAAGTTTCGGATTATACCATTTAATTCCAATAATGTAAGAATAGAGCCTAAATTTGCTGACGAAATTTTACCCAATCTGGCTATCTCATCAAAGTGTAACTCACCTGTATTAAGAAGTTCAACTATGTGTTGCTCCTCGTTGTTTAAATTTTTATTATTATTATTTAATGACATCTGCTTTTGTGGTACATTCAATTCTTCTAAAATGTCTTTAACGCAGGTTGTGGCTTTGGCTCCTTGTTTAATCAAATTAGTCGGACCAACTGATAAATAACTGGTAATTGGACCGGGGATGGCAAATACTTCTCTGCCTTGATCAAGCGCCAATCTCGCAGTTATCAGTGATCCTGAATCCTGAGCTCCTTCGGTAACCACAACTCCTTGAGAAAGACCGGAAATGATTCTGTTACGTGCTGGAAATAGTCCTTTTAATACCGTGTGTTGGGGAGGAACTTCTGATATAACAGCGCCGCCTGAATTAATAATATCCTGATACAACTGTTTGTGTTCCGGAGGATAAATAATATCCACCCCACATCCTAAAACTGCAATAGTAATCACCCCGCACTCCAAAGCGGTTCTATGAGCAATTGCATCTACACCTCGGGCTAATCCTGATACAATTACAAAGTCCTGCAAACAAAGGTCTCGGGTAATTGAAGCAGTTATTTGTTTTCCATAAGAAGTTGGCTTTCTGGTTCCCACTACTCCAATAATTTTTTTGTAAGCATTTTCTAATTTTCCATTAACATACAATGCAATCGGGGGATCAGGAATTTCCAATAATTTTTTGGGGAATCCTTTATCAATCCGGGTAATGATATTTATTTCGTCCTGTAATAATTTTTGAATATAATCGTAAGCTTGAAAAGTATTTCTAAAATCCAATAATTTAGCAGTTAATTTTTCACCTAAATTAATACGTAATAGTGTTTGTTTATCTGCAACCCAAGCTTTTTGCGCACTGCCAAAATATTCTATCAGCATTTTAAATCTTAAAGGCCCGATTCCCGGAAATGCTGAAAAACCAATATATGCGTCACGGTCAGTCATAGTTTAGTACAAAGACGGTAAGACAGTAAGACTTAAGAAAAATTAAACGTCTTAAATTTATTTTATTTTCATCTTCCCATCTTCTTGTCTTATTATCTTATCATCTCATTTCATCTTTTAAACCATTCCTCAAAAATTTGTTTAGCAATAGGAGCTGCAACAACAGACCCTTCTCCGCCTTTTTCCACCAAAACTGTAACCACAATTTCCGGATCTCCGGAAATATAATTATCATCCCGGGCAATTGGTAGTGGCGCAAATGCCGTAAACCAAGCATGGGTTTGGTTTTGTGGATCACCAAATTCCGCAGTTCCGGTTTTACAAGCCACATCTATTTTTTTTCGTTCACCAAGACCCGAATCTGCAGTTAAGTTTTCTTTCATAATTTCAAAATCAAAAAATGCATAACCGGTTCCATCATATCCGCCTTCGTTCCCCTTAGTACATACTCTACGCATTCCTTCCGTAATTGTATCTATCGTGTCTTTTTTTATGTCCAATTTTTGACAGCTGGGTTTGGATTGATTTATATTTAAAAATTGTTGAGGCTCTGATTTGATCAATGTTGGCTTACATAAATATCCACCGCTGGCAATGACGTTGGTCCACATATTTGCCTGAAGTGGTGTAGTCAATAAATCACCTTGACCGATAGCTATATGATAAGTATCACCCAAATACCAATCTTCTCCTCTGACTTTCTTGCGCCATACCGCATCAGGCATCAGGCCTTCTCCCTCTCCACTCAATTCAATACCTGTTTTTTGTCCTAAGCCAAATTTTTTTGCCCATTTGGAAATTTCAGAAATTCCCGTAGTTTCTCCTAATTTATAAAAATAAATATCATTACTGCGGGCAATGGCTTTTAAAATATTTACTTCCCCGTCAGTACGGCCATACTGGGTAAAAAACCAGTTAGCAAAACTGAAATCCCCAATTCTTATAATTCCGGTATCAGTAACTGAAGTAACGGATGTAAATTTTCCGCTCTCCAATCCCGCAACGCTCACGATTAATTTAAAAATTGATCCGGGCGGATAAACTCCGGATATTGCCCTGTTAAATAATTTCAGTTCCTGATCATTTATAAGTTGCGCATAATCTTTAGAAGACATTCCGGCAACAATTGCATTTGGATCAAAACTGGGAGTTGATACCAATGCTAAAATTTCTCCGCTTCTGGGTTTGGATGCAACTACTGCTCCTGTTTTGCCATCCATGGAAAAATAAGCCTTTTTCTGAATATCAATATCCAGAGTTAAATAAATATCACTTCCCGGTACTGCATCAACTTGACCCAAAGTTCTGATACGGTTATTGTTGGCATCAACTTCAATCAATTCTTTTCCATCAATTCCCCGTAATTGTTTTTCTAAAATAGCTTCCAAACCCATTCTGCCTATGTGGTCTCCCAAATTATAATTTTGGTATTGATAATATGGATTATTTAATTCTTCATCTGTTATTTCCGTCAAATAACCCAAAACTGATGCCGTTTCTTCAGGATAAAGATATTCCCGTTTGTAATCCATTTCATAATTAATATTTACTTTTGTATGGGTTGCCCATTGTTCCAGTGTAAAAAAACTTTTTCCGCAATATTTATCATCGCTACATTTATTTTCTGCCCTAACTCCCGCAATATTTTCAAGAAGTGGAATTCCCCGACGGTCATAGATGATTCCTCGCGGAGCATGGATGATGAAAGTTCTGATCCTGTTTCCTTCTGACAATCTTTGATTTTCATTACCCTTAACTATAGTTAAATGAAATAAGCGGACTATTAAAGTAATGGAAAAAAATAACAATAAAAAATACAGCAACGTAAGTCTTACACCCCATCCGGTAAATTTATTAAAATCAAAGTCTCTTTTACGTCTTTTAAAAATAGTGACATTATCGCTGAAAGCTTTTCCTAGTTTGGGCATAATAAAAATAATTGATGATTTATAAAATAAAATATTGTTCGAGTCCCGCCCTGCCTGCGCAGGCAGGTTTGCGGGATGAAAACTACACTAAAAACTTCTCTCCCGACATATCGTCGGGATCGAAGAATAATTGATTTGAAGTTATTTTAAACCAATTTGAAAAATAATCCTAATTGAAAAACAACTAATGATAATAATACTCCTACAATCGCTTGTGAAATTGTGTGATTTTTTCTGTAAACTCTTGACCAAACAATTACCGGAATGATAAATCCGGAAAACCAATAAAATGGCAGCCAAATATTGGAAATTACCAAACAGGCAATCGTTACCGTTGAAGTATGACCGGAAATTTTCCAAAAAAGGGTAATTGCAAATAACAATAAAAATTGAACTATTAATAAAATATTTAGATTGGTTATATTTGTATAAGAAAACTTTTGATAAATAAACATAACTATCAATGCAATGCAAAATAAAATGGAAAATGTGAGTGGCCGTTCTTTTCGTATACTTATATCCCAATCACTGATTTTTTTATATTTTTTTAATAAGTAAAGAGTTAAAACACTGGGTACTATTCCAAATGCCAGTAAAATAATTATTCCGCCCAAAAATTGTGATTTTAAATTGGAATTTGCAAGTACCACCACATAGGTGGCAATAATTGCTATCAGGGGTGAAAATATCCAAGACGCTAAATCTGCTGTTTTTCGCATAAAATTATTTGTTGTCTGGCAAAGCCAGATCCTGTCTGCCTACGCAGTCAGGCTTTGCAGGACATTTTTATTAAGTTAAGTTTGAAAAATGTTTGAGTTTATTTAAGACCACCTGTTACCTTAACCCTATGCAAAAGTGATTCATCTTCAAGCAATCTCAAGGCACCTCTAACAACTGATGTTTGCGGATCTTCAGCCACCCAAACCGGCATTTTCACTTCTTGAGATATCAATTTATCAAGCCCCTTTAATTGTGAACTGCCTCCAGCCAAAGTGATACCTTGTTCCATAATGTCGCTAATAAATTCAGGCGGTGTTTCCTCAAGTACTTCTTTTATTTGGGAAATTATATTGTTTATAACCGTTCCCAAAGCTTCACGTATTTCCATTGAATTTAATTTCATGGATTTTGGGAGTCCTGATTCTAAATCTCTACCTCTAACAACTGTTTGTTTATCATTTTCACTCATAAAAGCAGATCCGATGGTAATTTTTACTTCTTCTGCGGTTGGCTCACCTATTAAAAGAGAATGTTTAAGTCTGGCAAAAGTAATCAAAGCCTGATCCATTTCATCACCGGCAATTCTTATCGAACGGTTCACCACTATGCCTCCTAAAGAGATGACAGCAATTTCCGTTGTCCCACCGCCAATATCCACAATCATTGAACCTTTTGACTCTTGAATAGGTAAATTTGCCCCAATAGCAGCTGCCATAGGCTCTTCAATCAGATATGCAACTCTTGCACCTGCATCCAAAGCAGCCTCCTGAACTGCCCGGCGTTCCACTTCTGTCACGCCCGACGGTATACCAATAACAACTTTGGGTCTGGGTATGTTCGGATAATATTTTTGCGGACGTTCATGCACTAATTTTATATAATGAGCTAGCATTGCAGCAGTGGCATCAAAATCAGAAATTACACCATGACGAAGTGGACGCAGCGCTTCTATTGATTGAGGAGTTTTACCTAACATTTTTTTGGCTTCACTGCCAATAGCCAAAACTTTTTTACTTTTTCTATGTCTGGCAACTACTGATGGTTCGCGGATCACAATTCCTTTACCTTTTATTGCCACTAAAATATTTGCCGTGCCAAGATCAATAGCCAGATCATGCGAGAATAATCCAAAAAGAAAGTCAAACATAAAAGTCAATTGCAGTATATCATAGGTTATTCATAATTTCTGATATAATTTGCTCATGAAGCTTGAAAAAGTTTTGGATAAAATCATTGAATACGGTTTTTACCTTTTATTCTTTGCTACACCTTTATTGTTTAACCCTTCCAGAAATTTCCCGTCTTACGAACTTTTTGAATGGAACAAGATGATTTTTGTGTATTTTATGACTGTTTTAATAACCGGTGCATGGATTGGGAAAATGATTTTAAATAAAAAATTTCTCGTTAAACGAACGCCTTTTGATATACCACTAGTTTTATTTTTAATTTCCCAAGGACTTTCTACATTATTTTCAATTGATAGACATGTGTCAATTTTCGGATATTATTCCCGATTTCATGGTGGTTTACTATCTACAATTTCTTATCTTTTATTGTTTTATGCATTTGTGGCAAATTTTGAAAGCGTTAAACTTAAGCGTTTATTTTCATTTATCATGTCATCAGCCATTGTTGTAGTAATTTACGGGATTTTGGAAAAATTCGGTATTGACGCCAATATGTGGGTACAAGATGTACGATCAAGGGTTTTTTCAACCCTGGGGCAACCTAATTGGCTGGCAGCATACCTAGCTATTCTAATACCTCTGTTGCTTTATAAATTGTTTGAAAAATTCAATCCTTCGACTTCGCTCAGGACAGGAATGCAAAATGACAATGAAAAATTTAAAATTAAATTACTAAACATTGTCAGTTTAATTTTAATTGGATTATTAGCCTACATCTGTTTACTGTTTACCAAATCCAGATCCGGGTTTTTGGGTTTTTGGGGAGCAAATATTATTTTCTGGATCGGATTGTTTTTGATTAAAAATTGGCATTGGGTTAAAATTATAAAATTTCAAAACATAGGTTCTCAGTTAGAAAAACTAATCCCTAATAATAAATCTACATTGATTAATTCTCTTTTATCAGGATGGAACAATACTCTGATACGCATTTTTCTGCTTGCCAATTTTTCATTATTGATTATCAATTTTATAATCCGCACCCCATTTCCTCAATATAATAAATATTTCACATGGGAAATCACCCAAAAACAAATGCAACCGGAGGAAACCACAGTTCCGGTTGGAGATTCTGTCATCAATATCGGTATTACTGATTCATCAACAATCAGGAAAATTGTCTGGAAAGGAGCTTTGGATATAGCTAGAGCATATCCAATATTTGGTACAGGTCCGGAAACTTTTGCTTATGCATATTATAAATTCCGCCCTGCCGAGCATAATCTTACTTCTGAATGGGATTTTCTATATAACAAGGCGCATAATGAATATTTAAATTTTGCTGCCACCAGTGGGTTTTTAGGTTTGGGAATATATTTATTACTGATTATTTGGATACTTGCTTGGATAATTGGTAAATTGTTTCAAACTGCGGATTTCCAAAATAAAGTTTTTATTTTGTCTTTGCTGGCAGCATTTATATCCATTTTGATAACCAACTTTTTCGGTTTTTCAGTGGTAATTGTCGGGCTGTATTTTTTCTTTATACCGGCATTTGTTTTTATTTTAAAATATCCCGTTATTTCTGTCTCAAATCCAGAAAATGAGCCTGCCAAACTGGTTATTTGGCAAAAAATTCTCTTAATATCCCTAAGTCTTGCCGTCTTATATCTTTGCATCTCGCTGTCTATTTACTGGTTGGCAGATTCTTTTTATGCCAGAGCAGTTAATTCCGGCAGACAAACAATCTACGACCAAGCATATAAAGAAATTAATATCGCAATCGATATGAAATCTGATGAACCAAATTATCATGATGAAAAAGCCAATATTACGAGTTCCTTGGCTTTGGCAGCTTTTGAACAACAGGATGCTACCCTTTCATCTAAATATGTGCTCGAAGCGGTTAGTGAATCAACCAAAGCTCTTAAAATCAGCCCGCAAAATATCAATTTCTGGAAAACCAGAACCAGAATTTTATTTGCCCTGTCTGATATCAACTCTGCTTTTTCTCAATCAGCACTTGAAGCAATCAAGATAACACAAGAATTAGCCCCAACTGATGCTAAAATAAGTTATAATGTGGCAGTAATTGCCAGCCGGGTAGAAAAATTTGACGAAGCAATTCAAGCTTTACAAAAAGCTATTACACTCAAACCGGATTACAGAGATGCATATATTGCTTTATCAATTTTTTATACCGAAACCGGTAAAAAAGATAAAGCCAAAGAAATTTTGGAAGAAGTACTTAAAAAAATCGATCCCAATGACATGGAAGTAAAAACCAGGTTGGAAAAACTGTAAAATAGTTCGTAGTATATGCGAAAGTTCGTAGTTCGTAGCAGCAAATTTACTGTGAACTACGAACTGCTAACTAATAACTAAATTATGAAATTAATCGTAACTGTGCCAAATAAAGTATTAATCGAAAAAGCTATCGATGTGATTAATATTGATAAAGAAATAAAACAAATTATCGACCGCATGAAAACAGCATTGATAAATTCAACTGATCCCAAAGGCGTAGGATTGGCTGCTCCGCAAATTGGTAAGTCTGTACGGATATTTTTGATGCGCCCGGAAGAAACAGACCCAATCAAAGTATTTATAAATCCTAAAATTGTTTCCCAAAGCAAAATATTAGTAAAAGGTATTCCCGATGAGGACGCGAAACTTGAAGGATGTCTGTCAATTCCAAAAATCTGGGGTAGTGTCAATCGTCATAAATCAGTTACTATAACTTATCTAGATGAAACCGGCAAACTGTATAAACAGACATTTACCGGTTTTGAAAGCGTCATTATCCAACACGAAATGGATCATTTAGACGGAACTCTTTTTACCAAACGGGTAATTGAACAAAAAGGCCAGCTTTACCAACCTACTATTGATGATAAAGGTCAAGAAGTTTTAGAACCGATAGATATATAGACTAATTTGAAATTTAAAATTTACAATTTTCAATAAAATTTAAATGAATAAAATTGAAAATAAGAAATACGATTTAGAGGAAAGAACATCAAAGTTTTCAGAATCAATAATTGATTTGTGTAAAACGATACCAAAAACAATTATTACTATCCCAATTATTAGTCAATTAATTAGATCTGGAACAAGTATTGGAGCAAATTATTGTGAAGCAAATGGCGGATCCAGCAAAAAAGATTTCTATAATAAAATATATATTTGTAAAAAGGAAGCTAAAGAAACAAAATATTGGTTAAAACTATTAATTCATGCTATAGAAAAACCTGTTAATCAATACCAAATATTAAGGGATGAGGTCCAAGAATTAACCTTAATATTTTCAGCTATAGCAAATAAATCAAAATAAAATGTTTAATTAATTTGAATTTTGATCTTAAAAATTGATTTCAAATTATAAATTAAAAATTACAAATTTATATGAATTTAATGAAGATTGCTTTTTTTGGAACTCCAAAGTATTCGCTGATTATTTTAGATAAATTAATTAAAAGCGGTTATAAAATATGCTGTTGTGTTACTAAACCTGCAGCCAAAATCGGCAGGGATCAAGTTTTTA
>Ga0075613_107_pt1 | contig 18687 bp, 13 predicted proteins | sample RifGroA1_FD_68367 | JGI IMG/M metagenome (GOLD analysis project Ga0075613, IMG submission 68367) | Microgenomates (Gottesmanbacteria) bacterium GW2011_GWA1_34_13 | reverse complement strand
CCTGCGCAAGCAGGAGTTCAGGATGACAAAGCGTTCATTGTAAAAACTGATACAGCAGAATATGATGCAAAATCCGTGATTATTGCCACAGGTGCATCTTCAAAAAAATTAGGGATATCTTCTGAAGAAAAATTTATTGGAAAAGGTGTGTCATATTGCGCTACCTGTGATGGATTTTTCTTCAGAAATAAAGAAGTTGTAGTAATTGGTGGAGGAGATACGGCAATGGAAGATGCAAATTTTTTAACCAGATTTGCAACTAAAGTAAGTATTATACATCGCCGGGAAGAATTCCGCGCCAGTCCGATCATGCTGGAACGGGCCCGTAAAAATCCTAAAATTAAATTTATCACCAATAAAACAATAGAGGAAATATTGGGAGATAAAAGTGTCGAGACGATAAGACTTAAAGACAGCAAGACAAGGAAGACTGAAGAATTGAAAACTCAGGGATTGTTTGTGGCAATAGGTCACAATCCCAATACGAACTTTATAAAAGAAGTTGTGAAGTTGAATGAAAAGGGTTACATAGTAACTAATTGGTCTAATTTGACCAATTTGACTAATTTGGAAACTACTACACAAACAAATGTACCCGGTATTTTTGCCGCAGGTGATTGTGTAGATTATAAATACAGACAAGCCATAGTTGCATCAGGTATGGGTTGCATGGCTGCTCTGGATGTTCAACATTATTTAGAAGAAAATAAATAAATCCTCATAAACTTCACTTTTTTCTGCTATAGTTATTTTTATGTGGTGGAAAAAAGCGGGGATAGCGATTGGACTAATTAGTCTAATTTATCTAATTGGGTATAAAGTAAAAATTGATCAAAATATTTTAGGAGTACTGTCTCCTTTGGCTGATGAACAAAAAACAAGGGTGGTTTTCAATGAACAAAACAAGACCAAATATCCGCCCAATGATAATTTTCCTCTGCAATTATTGCCAAAATTTAATGACACTGCAAATATTAATGCTAAATCTTTGTGTGTGATGGACGTAGACTCCAGGGAATTATTAATGGGAAAAAATATCTCGACTACTATGCCGATTGCTTCTGTTGCAAAAATTATGACTGCAATGGTCGCACTTGAGAGATCTTCTTTAAATTTTGAAATAAAAATTCCTGACAGTGCTTGTCAGGTGGGAGAAGCAGAAATGGGTCTAACACCCGGAGAAAAACTAACCACCCAAGATTTATTGTATGGCATGATGTTGCCTTCAGGAAATGATGCAGCAGAAAGTTTAGCGCAAGGATTAGGACGGGGAGGCAGGGAAGAATTTATAAATGCCATGAATGAGAAAGCCAAAGAACTAAATTTATACGATACGCATTTTGTAAATCCAACGGGTTTAGACGGAAATTCTATCAAAGAAACCAGTTATTCTACTTGTTTGGATTTATTATCACTTACCAATTATGCACTCAAAAATCCTAAATTTGCTGAAATAGTTGATACCCGTTATAGGGAAATATCTTATGTAGAAGGTAAACACAAGGCTTTTTATTTACTCAATAAATTACATTTGGATAAATCTTATCCGGGGATAAAAGGGGTAAAACCGGGGGATACGCCTTTTGCTGGAGAAACTTTGGTGTCTTATGCGGAAAATGGAGGTAAAAAATTAATCGTAGTTTTATTAGACACTCTTTATTCAAAAGATGAAGTGATCAAATTATATGATGATATTTATGGGAAGTTGGGGATAAAGGTGAGATAGGGATTTAATCAACTAATTATCTCCTGCAAAGCAGGATCTGGCTTTGCCAGACAATTTTTCTTTAGTTTATTAGATGTTCAGGGTTGACAATTAGATACGAGTTAAGTAGAATATCCTTTCACTTAACAATTTAGTAAAGAGTTGGAAGCTGTTTAAAAATCGGAATTAAAAGGTAAAACAGCTTCATAAGAGTCTATAATAATCCCGATTAGATCGGGATCAAACAGACTCTAAGGGAAAGTCAGGGGCCAGTCTGCCGACTAGGCAGGTCTTACAAAAAGGCTTCTCGGGTTTTTCAACCGCATATTTTAAATAATTTATTTAATATTAACCAAGATTATATAGATGTTGATCTATATAATAGTTGTAACTTAAATTGCAGATATACGTAGTAACTTTACAGAAAACAATATTATAAAAATTTTATAAAATATCCACCTACGTTCATGTTCGTCTCGAGGATTACATCCACGCAGCCGAATATTCACTACGGCGGATATAAGAAACACTAAACTCTCCAGCTTTTAGCTGTATCGTTAATTGTTTCTAAGAAAAGGAGAAATATGATAGAAAGAATATTGGGTAAATCCCAAATTTTATTTGCAGCAGAGGGATCAACAGGTGGAACAGTAAAAAAAGCTGTTTTAAAAACAAGAGAACCTATTCCTACACCAACACCTGCTCCAGAAAAACCTCCGAAACCAGTTGAAGCAGATAGTAGACCAGGATATGCTCCTGATGGTCATTATGATCCTGGTTTGCAAGGAGAATTTTTAGGTTAATATAGATAGTCATAAATTCAATTAATGTAAAAAAACCCGTCTGAATAAGACGGGTTTTTTGTTGAGCAAATAATTATTTTTGTGATATGATATGAAAGTTAAAAATTTATTGACTGATCATGCTGGAATAATTCTGAATAGTTTAAGAAGATACGTGATTATTTTAGAAGATTCTATCAGTCGTCGAGTCAGACTCGACTCCTTCCAGAATGACAGATTAAAAACATGACAGATTCAGCTTTTGCTAATGCCCAAAAACAACTTGATACTGCTGCAAAAATACTTTTGAAAAATGCCAAAACTGCAGAAGAGAAACTTGAATTAGAAAAAAAACTAGCATCACTCAAACAACCTAAAAGAATCGCTGAAGTTTCCTTACCTGTGGTGATGGATGATGGAAATGTTAAATATTTTACGGGTTACCGTGTACAATTTAATGACAATTTAGGACCTTACAAAGGGGGTATTAGGTTTCATTCCAACGTATCACTTGATGAAGTCAAAGCTTTATCTTTTTGGATGACTATCAAATGCGCTGTGGCAAATTTACCTATGGGTGGAGGAAAAGGCGGAGTGATCGTTGATCCCAAAAAATTATCCATAAAAGAACTGGAAAATTTGTCCCGTGAATATGCAAAGAGTATTGCTGACATTATCGGACCGCACAAAGATGTACCAGCGCCGGATATGAATACTAATGGAATAATCATGGGGTGGATGCTGGAGGAATTTATAAAAATTCGAAATTCGAAAAACGAAATTCGAAACAAAAAAGAATTAAATAAATTAAAAGCGACGTTCACCGGAAAATTAGTTAAAGACGGAGGCAGTGAGGGCAGGGAAGAAGCAACGGGTTTGGGAGGACTATACGTTTTGCAAGCAATACTTGCAAAACTTAGAACTCAGAACTCAATGACCAAAACTCAATCCTTCGATTACACTCAGGATAAGAAAGAAAAATTAACAGTCGCGGGAAGTCAAACTTCCCAGCCACGTTTGACCGTGGCGGTGCAGGGTTTTGGAAATGTGGGACACAATGTAGCCAAATTTTTAGATGCTAATGGTTTTAAAGTAGTTGCAGTTTCTGATTCAAAAGGCGGAGTATATGTGAGTGAGGGAATAAATCCTGAGTTAACACAGGAATGTAAAAAGAAAAATGGTACTTTAGCTGGTTGTTATTGCAGCGGATCTGTTTGTGATTTAAAAAAAGGTAGACAAATCACTAACCAAGAATTGCTGGAATTACCGGTGGATATTTTGGTGCCATCTGCTTTGGAAGGCGTGATTACGGAGAATAATGCAGGGAAAATCAAAGCCAAAGTGATTTTGGAAATGGCCAATGGTCCCACCACCCCACAAGCTGACAGCATTTTATTTAAAAAAGGGATCACGCTCATTCCTGATGTATTATCAAATAGCGGTGGAGTTTTGGTATCTACTTTTGAATGGGAACAAAATCTCAAAAGCGAACATTGGACTAAGGAGCAAGTTAACAAGAGATTAAAATCTGAAATTCAAAAAGCAGCTTGGGATATTTGGAACTTGAGCAAGAAAGAAAAAATCGATCTGCGGACCAGCGCTTTTGTACTAGCTTTGCAGCGTATATTGGCTAAGAGTAATTAAAATCCCCATTTCCATCCGGTAATATACATATCAGTGATGCATGGATTATTTGGATAATCCCCACTAAAATTGTTCTTGAAAAGCAGATAATAATGTTTTTTATATTTTGAAGGAGGAAAAATGGCAGCAAAATTAGGAGAAGGATTACGCAATGCAGTGCACAATGCAGTGAATACGGTGGTAGCCGTTAGAGAAAAGATTTTACCTGGTGGTGCGGCTGATCCTCCAGCAGATTCTATAACACCAAGCTCTGTTATATTGAAAAAAATACATGCTGCTGGTAATGAAGCTATTAAATCATTAGAACAACATGCTATTAAATCGAGAGAAAGGATTGCAGGATGGAAATTAGATTATGATCCGCAAACTGGTAAAGTGTCCGATATAACGAATAAAGATAAATTACCCAATCCACAATGATGTTTTTTATTTACAGTAAATGGTGTTTATTTCAACATTCCGCATGCAATATGTGAGTTTTTGTGGCATTTGGGATTGAGTGAATAATAAACTTCTAATCCTTTTTTTTGCTGTTTGACAAAGCCATGATCTTTTAAAACACTTAAGTGATGGGAGATAGTAGGTTGGCGCAGTTTAAAATGTTCAACAATTGAACTCACGGTTTGTGGAGATTTGACAGATAAAATTTCAATTATTTTTGCTCTAGTTGGATCGCCTATAACGTCCAAACAGCATTGACAACGAGTTAGATTTAACATAGATGAGTGTTTATATAATAGCATATTTTATATTCTTGACAAGTATATTTAGAATCGATACAATACTTTATACCTTTTCGGAGGGTAAAAAATAGCTTTCATGAAGATTTTACGCAAACAAATAAAAACTAAATTAAAGCATTTTTGGCGTGCGTGACCTCTTTTTAAGCTGATTTGGCCTCCCAAAAGGGAGGCTTTTTTTATGTCAGAGTTAACGACCCCGACAATCGTTAAATTTTTAAATGAAGTCGGGAGAGTTTTACTTTGACAAATCCGCCGAAATGAATTTTCGCGTGTGTGGCTGTAAGTCTCAACGCGAATATGAATGTAGGTGGATATGCAGTTCTCGCACATTTAACAATTAATTTATACCGGTGTGGGCCATTTGCCTGCCGGCTAAACTGGCTCATTTTTTGGGCCCGAAGTTTAGTCCCAATAGTATGTTGCTTTTTCTTTGAAAAAGCATACAACTACGGGATCCCGAAGTTGTATTCCGACTTTGTCGGAAAAGAACTTTCTGGGACTGGTTGAAGGTTTAAGCTTCAGGTCTTATTTAAAAGGGCCGTTAGCTTAGCTGGTAGAGCGCAGCATTTGCAATGCTGAGGTCGGGAGTTCGAATCTCCCACGGTCCACAAATTTAGTTAGTAGTTAGTAGTTCATAGTTCGTAGAAATTTTTCTGTGAACTGCGAACTAATAACTAAACGTTAATCTGGCACTTTAACAATTTAATTTCTATTTTAAAATGTGATCCCGAAGAGATTCGGGATTGTGTGTAACTCTCTGTAATTTTACGACTATGTCGTAAAAACTGAGAGTAAAAAATAACTACTCATCAGGCCAACAATGGATGCCTAGGCTTGTTTTGCCGAAGAAGGACGCATGAAGCGGCGATACTCGTCGGGGAAGAGCTTCTCTCTTATGATCCGGCGGTTTCCGAATGGGGCAACCCATCCCGATTCGATCGGGAAGATCTGTTGTAAACACGGTTCGCATTCTGTAAATCAAATTAGACTAATTAGTCTAATTAGACAAATTTGTTTATAGAATGCGGACCGGTATAGCAATAAGATAGGTAAGCGGGTGAACTGAAACATCTTAGTAACCCGAGGAAAAGAAAACATGTCTCGACTTTGTCGAGACCCATTCCGTAAGTAGCGGCGAGCGAAAGCGGAACAGCCCAAACTTTCACCGCAAGGTGGGAGGGTTGTAGGGTTGACAATATAGGAGTGCAGCGGATAACAGAACTGCTCGGAATAGCAGACCAAAGAGCGTGAAAGTCGTGTACGTAAAATCCAAAGCACCTTTAGTCAATACCTGAGTACCACGGGACACGCAAAAGCCCGTGGGAATCTGGGGAGGCCACTCTCCAAGGCTAAATACAAAACAAGACCGATAGTGAACGAGTACCGTGAGGGAAAGGTGAAAAGCACCCCGGAAGGGGAATGAAATAGTACCTGAAATTGTTGGCTATCAAACAGACAAAGCTTGTCCGAAGGACAAGGAATTTCTAATTATTAATTTTTCCTGCAAAGCAGGATCTAGCTATGCTAGACAATTTTCAATCAATTTTCGATATTTTAATTTTTATAAAATAAAATTTTTGATTTGATTGGATATTGGTAATTGTAAATTGGAGTTTCTCGTCCTTTGGACGAGTGCTGTCGTGCCTATTGAAGAATGATCCGGTGAGTTGCCGATATTTGCTTGTTTAATCCTGTAACAGGAGTAAGCGGAGCGAAAGCGAGTCTAGAGTTACAAATCTGTGAGATGACTTGTGGTTAGGGGTAATATGCCTATCGAACCCAGAGATAGCTGGTTCTCCCCGAAATATATTTAGGTATAGCTTTGACAAGATCCGTTCAGGGGTAGAGCACTGAATAGTTCATGTATCGCAAGGTACATGATTTAATCAAACTCCGAATACTGACGGAATTTGTCAAGAGTCAGAGATATACGGCTAAGCGCGTGTCTCGAGAGGAAAACAGTCCAGATTTCCATCTAAGGTCTCTAAAAACTGTTAAGTGGTGAAGGAAGTTCAAAACTTAAAACATCCAGGAGGTTGGCTTAGAAGCAGCCATCCTTTAAAGAAAGCGTAACAGCTCACTGGCCGAAGTTTTGGGCGCCCAAAATGATCGAGGCTCAAACAGTTTACCGAAGGTGAAAAACTTGTGCTTTGCACAAGAATGCTAAATCCCAAATGCTAAATGTCCAATATTTTTTATTAATTATTTTTTTAATAAATTTATTTATCATTTATCATTGGTAATTTGACATTCTCGCGCAGAGCGCGAGTTGGTAGGGGAGCGTTCCATTTGCATTGAAGGTTACGCTGTAAGGCGGACTGGAGTTGATGGAAGTGAGAATGCCGGAATGAGTAGCGTTAGAAAATGAGAATTTTTCTTGCCGCATGTCCAAGGTTTCCGAAGCAACGTTCGTCGTCTTCGGGTAAGTCGGATCTAAGGCGAGTCCTATGAAAGTAGGGGTAGCTCGATGTATGTGCCGTTAAAAATTCGGCAACTTTATGTTTGCGATCAAGACACTAAGGATTGACAAAGAGAGATAGCTTTAGCCATGTTTTGATGATATGGTCTAAGTTGTGAGATAGTTCCGAATGGCAAATCCTTCGGAGTGTTTAATCAAGCAGCAAATGCGATTCTTTGAGCGATCAGAGGAAAGTGAAGTGAGTTTTTCTTTCAAGAAAAAGTTCGTAGTGATGCAGATATGAATCCGTACCGCAAACCGACACTGGTGGACTAAGAGAGTATCTTAAGGCAATCGGGAGAAAGTGGTTCAAGGAACTCGGCAACATAAACTGGGCGTAAGCTATGCAAGATGCCCTGCCTCAACTTAACTGTTGGGGTTACAATAAAAGATATTAAGCAACTGTTTAACTAAAACACAGCTCTCTGCAAAGCCGAAAGGCAACGTATAGGGGGTGACACCTGCCCAATGCTCGTAGGTTAAGCGTGATACTTGAGATTACATCAAGGGTGTTCCGCAAGCCCGAGTGAATGGCAGCAGTAACTATAAAATACAGTTTTGTAGTTGTAAAACCGAGCCAAATGCTGGAAAATCCGTACCGTACAAACGGTTGAAGTATCTGTCGCTACCATTTACAATGGTAATAATGCGTACAGTGCGGACAATCAGCAGGAAAGATTTGAATCAAGAAAATTTAGGATTTTTTCTAGCTGGATTTGTAGAAGGTGAAGGAAGTTTTAACGTATCATTGCGCCGAAAACCTGACTATAAAGTCGGGTGGCAGGTGGTAATGAGTTTTAATGTTTCACAAAAAGATATTTCAATATTAAATATATTAAAATATCAATTAAAGTGTGGAATTATTAAAGTAAGAAAAAAAGACAATCTTCATTCATTTGATGTAACAAATTCTCAGGATATAATCCAAAAAGTTATTCCATTTTTCAAGAAATATCCAGTTTTATCTTTATCTAAAAAGAAAAATTTCTCAATTTTTTGCAAAATTGCAAAATTGATGAATAGAGGAGAACATAGAAATAAGATAGGACTAAGAAAAATTCTTGAACTTCGGGAAATAATTAACGAAGGAAAAGGTAGAACTAGAAAATATGGAATAAAAGATATTTTTTCTTGATTTAAAAATCCTCAGAGACTATACGCTTGGTCCCGCCAATTTATTAAAGTAATAATGAAGGCGGGAATGATATAGTCCGACCTCATAAGCGATTATGAGATTACGTAATCAATCGTAATTATGAGTTTATTTGAATACAATTCAAATAGATTTTAATAACAATGTGAACTGTTCTATGGTGGGATTAACTGCCATAGTGAGGTAGTCAAACCTCTTCTATTTAAGGAATAGAAAAATTGCACTATATGCTGGAACATCTGAGTATCTTTTGATACTATGACTTTTTGTCAAGTAAAAATTTAAAAGTGCAGATAATCAGCAGGAAAGAAATATTTATAGTTATTAATGAAAAACTATAGATCTTTATCCTCAACGACTATACGTGCAAGTCCGACTTAAACGTCGTGACAAGATATAGTCTGATCTTCAATGCGAATTGAAGTTATACCGATCTTCTTAGAATTTGCAAGATTTTATTCTAAAAAAATCTTGCTCTAATAAGATGATCGAGTATATACGCGATGCATTTTCAAATGCTATCGGTATAACATTTTGAGCGAAGTCCCTTGTCGGGTTAGTTCCGACCTGCACGAATGGTAGAATGACTTAATAACTGTCTTGAACCATTACCCGGCGAAATTGAAATGGCTGTGAAGATGCGGCCTACACACACATGGACAAAAAGACCCCGTGGAGCTTTACTGTAATTTGACACTGGGAAGACGTTTTTAACTGTCGAGGGTAGGAGGGAGTCTTAACGCAAGTTGAGACAACGATGGAACACCTCTCTTTGGAAACGTTGACTCTAATCGCTATTTGCCGCATAAAAATCCGGCAGCGAAACACTGTCTGATGGGCAGTTTAACTGGGGAGGTTGCCTCCAAAAGGGTAACGGAGGCGTACAAAGGTACCTTAAGCACGGATGGAAATCGTGCTCTGTCGTATAAAGGCATAAAGGTGCTTGACTGCGAGACTTACAAGTCGAGCAGGGTCGAAAGACGGTCTTAGTGATCCCCGCTTGCGCAGTGGTTGCGCAGCGGGCTTAACGGATAAAAGCTACCCCGGGGATAACAGGCTGATCGCATCCGAGCGTCCACAGCGACGATGCGGTTTGGCACCTCGATGTCGGCTCATCCTATCCTGGCGGTGAAGAAGCTGCCAAGGGTCCGGCTGTTCGCCGGTTAAAAGGGTACGCGAGCTGGGTTCAGAACGTCGTGAGACAGTAGACCTATAGTATTAGACAAATACTATTAAAGAGCTGTCTATCCCTAAATGTTTTGGACTAATAAAGAGGATAAAGGGAAACCTATAGATATAGGTTTAAAATCTGACTAAATGCTGGAAACTCCGAGAATAGTGTGATACTCTTTTTATAGAGATTATTTAATCTCTATATTATGAGTGAAAATTCAACACTTGCGGACAATCAGCAGGTAAGAAAGAAGATTAATGATGATTATTTTGTAGGTTTTGTGGATGGAGAAGGATGTTTTTATGTTGGATTCAGTAAAAGAAATGATTTACCAATTCCTTGGCAAATAATTACTGAATTTCATGTAAGTCAAAATCCAGGTAGTAAAAATGTTTTAGAGAAATTACAAAAAAGACTTGAATGTGGTTATTTAAAACCCAATCATGCTAAAAGCATTAAAGACAAAACATGGATTTTGATTGTTAAAAATAGAAAAGACTTATTAGAAAAAGTTGTTCCATTTTTTGACAAACATTCACTCATATCAGCAAAACAAAAAGATTTTTTAGTATTTAGAAAAGTATTATCTTTAATTAAAGATAAAAAACATCTACATAAAGATGGTTTTTTAGAAATAATTGATGTAGTTTTTTCTCTTAAAAGAAATACTAATAAAAAATATACAAAAAAAATATTATTAACTTCTTTAAACCTCAGAGACTATATGTCAGACTCCGACGTTACGTCGGAGAAGATATAGTCCGAACTGCATGGCGACATGTAGAATGAATTAGAAATAATTCGTCCGTTTTTATCAAAACGTGTAACAAAATTGTCGGTCTCTATCCTGTGTGTGCGTTGGATATTTGAGAGGGGTCGCCCGTAGTACGAGAGGACCCGGGTGAACGAATCCCTGGTGTGCCAGTTGTCCCAAGTCTGGGGCACTGCTGGGTAGCCACATTCGGTTGGGATAAGCGCTGAAAGCATCTCAAGCGCCAAGCCTACCTCAAGATAAGATATCCTTGCCTGCGCAAGCAGGCTTATAAACCCCTGGAAGATTACCAGGTTGATAGGCTGGAGGTGGAAGATCCGTAAGGATTTAAGCTGACCAGTACTAATCGGTTAAGAGTAGTATTTTTTATTCACCTTTTGGTGATTTAATATGATCTCGATTTTTTTGGGATCACTTTTTAAAATAGAAAAAAATATATTAGTGAATTAGCGTTTAGAGATTAGCGTTTAGTGATGATAAAATTAATTAAAGTAAAATTTTCACTATACACTAATTAACTATACGCTAGACGCTAGTTTCCTGAAGCCTTTCGGTCTTTAGTGCGATGTGGAACCACTACTATCCATTCCGAACAGATAAGTGAAACACATCAGCGCTGACGATAGTTGACTCGCAAGGGTCCGCGAAAATAGGTCAAGGCCGGAGGACTTCAGGAAAAAAATCCGTCGTAAGACGGATTTTTAGTTCATAGTTAGAAGTAGAATCGATATGTTCAAAGTTTCGTCCAAAGGACGATCTGGCTTTGCCAGACGTAGTAGAAAATAATTATATTTTAATCCACCAAAGCGGTGGATTTTTTTGTGGAGTTTTTTTTATTCCGTTGTAAACGTATAAATCGGTGATTGCAATGAATCAGGGGAAATAAGGATAATTTCATAATTATATTTTGTTTGAGAATCTAAATTTTTCAAAACAATATAATGGCTGGTTTGCGGGATGGCAGATATAGGTATTTCGATTTTTGAAAATACATCTTTCCAATATCGCAATTTAGTAATTTCCGGCTTTTGAGTAGTAAAGTTGATTACGACAGATGTTGTATCAGGAAATTGTGTTTTGGGAGGAGATATAAGTTCTTGAGCTTTGATACGCATATCCTGTCCCTGTTTTGTTCCTGACATGATAGAAAAAATACCTGATCCCAGTATTGCCAAAACCAGCAGTGGTAGTAACACTGCATAAATAGAGGGTAAAGGAATTTTCCAGGCTTGAAAATAATTCACTTTTGCTTCCTGTGCCCTTTTAAAATCAATCAGAGATTTTTTTGGGAACCAAATACCCGAGCATTGACTGCAACGCATCAAACTCAAATATTGAGGTACGCTTTCCCGGCGAAAAAACCTTAAAGGAGACCTGTCTTTGGGGCACATCAAAAATTGATAATCAGCATGGGGATCAAAAGGCGTATTAGGTAGACTATTTTCCAAAGGAATCAGGTTATTATATTTAATATAATTTACTTCACCCTGATCTGACCAAACCCCGGCGCAATTGCCGCAAAAATCCAAAACCACATCACCGGTTTCACTTTTTAAACTGATTGGCTGTAAATTTAGATTACATTCAGGACAAAACATAGGCGAGTTAGCAGTTTGAAGTTCATAGTTCATAGTATGACTAAGTAGAAAATAGCATTATTACTGCGAACTACGATCTAAGTTCTGCAAACTAATATTATCTTACATCTAAAAAATAGGAGATGCAATTTGGTGATATAATAAATTACATATGATTGATGGAGACGGAAACTCTTAATAGTTTTTTTATTTAATATGTCTATTTAAATCCTGATAAATAGGATTATTTAACGTCGTTGCGGAAATTGCAAAAACATAGTAAAATATATGATTACTTCTTAATGAAAGGCGGATATGAAAATTAATGACAACAAAAATACAACCCTCCTTCGCTAAAGCTACGAAGGGCGAGGAAAAATCTCAGCCCAAAGCTGAAATTAAACTTGAGGAAAAAGCTTCAAAATTAGCCTCAAAAATATCAAAACCATCCAAATCCACCTACGCTAAAGCTTCCACCTCCGTTAAAACTTCCTCTTTCGCTGAAGCTACAGAGGACAAGTCGGAGGACAGGGAACCTGAAACCATGGATGATTTGATGTCTGAAACTAAATATGCCATGGTTTCCTATACCCGGGGCAAAGTACTTGACGGTAAGGTGATGTCTGTGTCAAACAGATTTATTTCCTTTGATATTGGTGGTAAAGGCGATGCTATCGTTCACGAAAAAGAAATTCCCTATATCGGAGATTTATTAAGACATCTAAAAGTCGGAGATAAAGTAGCAGTAACTGTTGTAAATCCGGAAAATGACCGTGGACAAACTGTTGTATCTTTACGAAGAACTGCTTTGAGCAAGCGTTGGGAACTTTTGATTGAAAAAATGAAGTCCGGTGAAATTGTGGATGTAGCAATCAAAGAATTGTCCAAAGGCGGATTTTTGGTAGATTATTTAGGTATCAGAGGATTTATTCCTTTATCTCAAGTTGATGCGGAATTAACCCGAACTGGTGAAAGATCAACCGGCAGGCATGTCAATGTCAAAATCATTGAAGTGGATAAAGATGCCAACAGATTAATTTTTTCCCAAATAGCCGGAGGAATTTCTGTTAAACAGCAAGCAGCTTTGAAAGCTTTGAAAATTGGTGATACATATAAAGCAGAAATCACCGGTATTGCTCCTTTTGGAGGATTTGTCAGTGTCAAATCAGGAGAATCAAATATTTCAGGTCTTATCCATATCAGTGAAATTGCCTGGGAAAAAGTAGACAATACCTCAAATTATTTAAAAATCGGACAAACAGTGGACGCGAAACTGATTGGTATTGATCAAAAATTAGGAAAATTAACTTTGTCCCTAAAACAATTATTAGCTGATCCATGGAGCGATGTGATGAAAGTTTTTTCAGTTGATCAGAGCGTAAAAGGTAAAGTGACTAAAATTACTCCTTTTGGAGCCTTTGTATCGTTATTACCGGGCATTGAAGGCTTAATCCATATATCCAAAATCGCTCCGGGGGAGGAACCTAAGTCAGGAGAAGATATAGAATGTTTGATTGAAGAATTAAACCCTGACAAGCGTAAAATCTCCCTTTCCATCGTCTCCAAAGCCAAACCTATTGGTTACAGGTAATCATTTTTGAAAAAATATGATACCTGAAACAAAACCTGCACATCCTGCTTTAACTTCACCTATTTACGTTCAAGAAAACGGATGGAGTATTCAACGAATATTAAAAGCTGACGCGGATTATTCCCAATTTGTGATACCAGCGCATAATTCTATAGAAAAAATCTATACCCATACTCTTAAACTGCGACAAGATGATAAGTTAATATTTATAGCTGATTCTGCCAGTGATTTAGCAGCTTTTAGAGTGATGATTGAGACAAGTAAAAATAAAGTTAAATCAGTGGATATTTATTATTTAAAAGATTTTCACAATGATGATTTACCGGTAGATGATTATTTTGCAGATTTAACAGATGAAAAAACTTCATTGTTTATTATTGATACATTAGATGATCAAATAAAGGCAGAATTTTATAGAAAACTTAGTGAGAGGCAATATGATGTTGGTATTAATATGATGAATGGCTCATATGATATAAGAACTAAAATAGGCGAGATAGCTGGTAGTTATATGCCTGTTGCGGAAATGCCAGGAATTCAGATCAAAACTTTAACCCAACCCGTTTTTCATACTAACCCGGAAGATATGAAACCCATTGGTGACAGATTAATCAGCATTTTAAAAGATGTCAAAACATTTCATTTCACAGATTTCTTGGGAAATGAATTGTCATTTGAAGTCAATGCGACTGATCCTTGGATCAATGAGGCAAATAATGGTTTTGCTTTAAGACGTAAAGATTTTAAGGGTTCTGAAAATCTGCAATTCGTTGTCGACAATCTGCCCATGGGTGAAATTTATAAAAATGTACGTTTAGGTACTGCCTGCGGCAGATGGTTATTTCCCCAAATAGATATGGATGTTTGGCAGTGGGCGCAAAGAATGGGAATGATAAATGAGCAGCAAAAGAAGCAAATGTTTATAGATTTTGCCGATCAAGTCCTGATAACTTTTCATAACGGAAAAATAGTTGATGTTGCTGGCGGTATTCGGCCAGAAATTTTTAAAAAATATTTGCAAGAACATGCCAAAAAAGATGAAACCCCCCAAGCAATACTATATTTAACAGAAATTGCTTTTGGCATAAATATTGGAGGACTCATACCGGAAACAGGGGAGGAAACTACACTTGGCGGAGAAAAAGCTTTAATTATTCATCTTGCATGGGGTAATGCGCCGGTGCAGGATATAAATTTAACTAATCCAAGAAACATTATTCAATCAGACAGCCATTTAGATCAGGAACTTCGGGGTTTATTTAATCTGGATGTCACACTATATAATGGAAAAAGATTAACTCTATTTGGTATAGGGGGAATTCTTGATGGTTATTCAACTGAATTTTTAAGATATCAACAGCAAATATTAGATATTAATACAAATCACCACAAATAATCTCCCACAAAGCGGGATTCACACTGCTGTAATTATTCTCCCGATTTATATTTTAGTTTAAATGAATATCGGGATCATAAACATCAGCGGAACAATTCTTAAATTATCCAATTACCCAATTAACAAATAATGAAATGTTATAATGCGTTTATAAAATATTAAACCTATGAAACAACGCACTTCTTTTGTTTGTCAGCAATGCGGAAATGAATTTGGGTCATGGTTTGGAAAATGTCCATCATGCGGTGAATGGAATAGTCTTATTGAGACGAGTAGAATTACGGGTAGTTCAAAATCCGATCCTTCAACTTCGCTCAGGAAAAATTTACAAGTAGAACCTAAAAAACTTACGGAAATAAAAAGAATTATTTCCAAAAGGCTTAAAACCGGATATGGGGAATTAGATAGAGTTTTAGGTGGAGGAATAGTGCCCGGAGAAGTAGTATTGGTTGCAGGTGATCCGGGAGTAGGCAAATCTACACTACTGCTAGCGCTTTTAGGAAAAATCGGCGGTTGGTATGTCACGGGCGAAGAATCTGCTGAACAAGTGAAATTAAGAGCTGACCGGCTCAAAATCACCAATGAAAATTTGTTCATTTTGCCGGAAACCAATTTAGATTCTGTGGTTGCTTCATTGGATAAGTTAACTACATTACCACCGGTTTTGGTGATTGATTCTATCCAAACTATGTATACCGAAAATTTAGAAGGTGCTGCTGGATCTGTTGGACAAATCAGAGAAACATCGCAAATTTTAATTGCCCTTGCCAAACAAAAACAAATCCCGGTATTTATTGTGGGACACGTAACCAAGGAAGGAAATATTGCCGGACCGAAATTACTTGAACATATGGTGGATGTAGTTTGTTATTTCGAAGGAGATAAATATTACCAAGGAAGAATATTGCGCACATTTAAGAACAGATTTGGTCCAACTGATGAAGTGGGAATTTTTGAAATGGGAGAAATTGGGTTAAATGAAATAGACAATCCCAGCAAGCTATTCCTTGAAGGTCGAGTAAAAAATGTTTCAGGGTCAACGGTGGGTGTTACCTTGGAAGGAACCAGACCACTTCTCGTTGAAATCCAATCACTGGTCGTATCTTCTCAACTTCCCATGCCGAGACGGGTGGCAAATGGTTACGATTATAATCGTTTACAAATGATTTTGGCAATTTTACAAAAAAGATTGAATTTACCACTTGGTACTTTTGATGTATTTGTCAATGTTTCAGGAGGACTCAAGCTTAAAGAGCCGGCGACTGATTTACCGATTGCTTTATCCATCGTTTCTGCCTTTAAAAATATCGCTTTGCCTGATAAATTGGCTAGTTTTGGGGAACTGGGACTTTTGGGAGAACTGCGCCGTGTACAAGGTGAGGTAGTTCGGCATAAAGAAGCTAAAAGATTGGGATTTACAACCATTATTTCACCTGAAAAATATCAGACTTTGATGAAAGTGGCTAAGGAAATTTTAGGCAGATAATTTTGCTAAATAACACAATTAAAGGTAAAATAATCTCATATGGCTTTTATATGGGATTATTTCAAAAAAGACCTCGGACTTTCTGAAGAAGGGCAAATAAAATTACTTGAAAGAATGGTCAATTATGGTCCGGAAAAAAATGAGAAAATCCCTTTAGATCAAGTTAAAAAATATTGGCATAAACTACAACTTTTTCCCAGATCAAAAAAATTGATGGAATTATTGATATGGAAAAAACTATCTTAAATAATCACCAAACACAAATTTTAGATGAAATCAGTAAAGATACAAATTTAACCCCCAGATTTTATTTGACAGGCGGAACAGCTTTGAGTGAATTTTATCTGCAACACCGATTTAGTGAAGATTTAGATTTTTTTACTGATCATGATTTTGATTCGCAAATCATCCTTCAATCCATACAAAAATGGTCAAATAAGTTTGCTTTTACTTATATTTCTGAAGTGGTAGAGCCAACATATATTTTTTTTATAAAATTTCCGGGCGGAAATAAATTAAAGATTGATTTTGCCCCATATCCTTATATTTCATTGTCTCCAAAAGAAAAAAAGATCAAAAATATTCAAATAGACAGTCTACTGGATATTGCTGTAAATAAATTAATCACAGTCAATCAGAGAAATGAAGTAAAGGATTTCGTAGATCTGTATTTTTTACTTAAGCATTTTACTATCTGGGATTTACTGTCAGGTGTGAAACAAAAATTTCACCAGGAAATATCACCATATATATTAGCTACAGATTTATTGAAATGTCAGGATTTTGATTATTTACCCAAGATGATCAAGCCTTTGAAAATTGAAAATTTAAAAGCATTTTATTATCAGCTGACAGAAAAATTGAGTAAACCAATGACAAAATAAGGCAAAACTCTTCTCTTACGGGAAAAACAACAAGTTTGGATTGTGATAGTGCTTCGCTAAAAATAGGGTCCGACCCTAAAAAAACCTAAAAATAATCCACAAAATTGAGTTTTACTACAATTATTTCGTCTGATAAATATACGACACTGATGCAGGTGAGTAAAGAAATATTTTAGTCAAATCAAGCTTCTAAGACAATTAAAAACAAAGAATTCAATTGAAGATAAAACTTGTTATTTGTCCTTACATGCTATATACTATAGGTTATTATTGTCTGAAAGACCTGTTTTTGTATAAAATCTGAAAAGTATGACAAATTTTAACAATAATATTATAAACCTCAGCATTGCTCATATCACCAAATATGGTGGAGGAAACTGGTTTAAAAACTGAAAATTTGAATTAAAAAATTACCAAAACCTCCAAAATTAGGAGGTTTTATTTTTTTATATGAGTATTGAAAATAAACAGAATCTGCCAAATTTTGCAGAAACATTAAAGAATAGATGGAGGGGTTTAATAAAAGAACGTTTACCTGTCGTAGAGCAGGATGTGGTTAGAGTATTGGCTTTGCAGATACAGGCTCCTGAAAAAATAGTCTGTTGTTTGATACCAGATGCAAATACTTTAACATCAAAAAAAGAATTTGATCACACCTGTTTTGATGAATTAGGATTTTCTATTTCAGCATGGTTACATAAAGGCAATCAGGCTAAAAATCCTCATCAACTGATGCTTTTGGGTGGAAAAATAAATCCTAATGAAACTCCTTTACAGGCGGGAACCAGGAATTTACAAACAGAGGGACATGTCTTTGGTGTAGATGCAACTAATCTAGGATCTTATTTTCAAAGAATCTATAGCTTTCACCTTTTTGAAAATGGCAAAAAAATTAAAAGAAACAATCATGAATATACTTTTGAAGCAGAAATACCTCCTATAGAAATACCAACTAGTTATGATCCATCAGACAAAGCAGAAGGTGTCAGATTATTAACCCCGCATCAAGTTGAGCAATTAATAAATAATGAGCAAATAGAAATTCCACCTGATAGCTCTGGTAAACCTAGACAAGCTAAATTACTTGATAGTCTATGTATTAAACCGGAAAATATTCCACATCATGTAACAACTGCTGAAAATGAAACTTTATTAGCAAGAATGGAGATTGAAAGACGTGTAAAAATATTTGATGTACAGGTAGAAATTGAAGTAATTAATAAATTTATAAAATTATTTGATACAGATGATAAAACAAAACAAAATTTTAGAAAGAAATGGGATTTCTTAAAAGAAAACGAATTTCTATTTGTTAATGCTAT
>Ga0075613_102_pt2 | contig 33274 bp, 33 predicted proteins | sample RifGroA1_FD_68367 | JGI IMG/M metagenome (GOLD analysis project Ga0075613, IMG submission 68367) | Microgenomates (Gottesmanbacteria) bacterium GW2011_GWA1_34_13 | reverse complement strand
AACTTCAACTGTAACTAACACACTATCCAAACCAACGCTCGCACCAGACAATACTTTGGCTAACATAAATTTAGTGTAGCAGATTTCTATGTTAGAATAAGCTTATATCAATTAGATTGTTATAACAGTATAAATTTTATAAATCGTGTTATAATATTAGGAATAATCATTATATCTTCATATGAGTAATGAACTTGAAAAAAAATTAAATGCCGTAGATTTAAATCTTCAACCTGATCAAGCTGATAAAAGATGGAATGAATATTTAAAAATTAAGAGATGGAGATTATTAGCAAAAAATAAATGGAATATTGATCTTCCAGATAGCAGAGAAGAGGCCTTGATAGAAATTGTCAAATTAGAAAAAATTGCAGAAAGAGAAAACCTCGATAGAATAAATAATAGCATTCAAGTTTTACAACAAATAGAATTATCTGCTGAATTACCGGTTGTTTTAGAAATATTTAAAAATAAAACCGGTGCTTTATCAACAACTAGAGCACTTGATAAAGATGGTCTTAATGGAAAATTATCTTATCAAATAATTTTTGGTAGGCCTTCAGGTGTAGTTGAAGAAAAAAGACATGTCGGATATAACCCTATAACTGGTGGTGGTCATGATGGTTATAGTGGAGGAGAAGCCATTTATGATACCTATATTTCACCAACGACAAGTTATGGAAATAGTTTAGTTGACTTTAATTTAACTAGTGTATATCCTGGTGATTCTATCTATTGTGAAGTAGATAAACTTGTGTTTTTTAAATTTTTAAGAAAACAAAATAATGATCGCGTTTTTGAATTTCAGGAATATGATTTTGAACATGCCCGAGCGTACAATAGTTATATTGGTCGTCGAGAAACAGATTATTTAACATTTCTCAATGGTAAAAATATTAATGCAACGAGACCTTTACAATTTAAAAATGGCAAAACAATTTCCGATTTTAAAAATGGTTTTGAAAATTTCCTTACTGATATTTATGGCTTTTACCGGTTTAATATCATGGAAAAATAACTTATTATTTAATATAAATTAATTCATCTTGTTTTTGTTTAAAAACTTTCTTAACTACATTAAAATCTCAACATCACTTTGGCTAACATAAATTTTATTATAAGATAAAGCAGCATGCTATACTACTCAAATTAGTATGACAATTGAGAATAAAATTTGCTATCAATTAATTTTACAAACTCCAACACCTTGTTTTAAACAAGCAGGTAATACTCCATGTTCTGCAAACAATTGTTTAGTTGCAGAAAAAATTGATCAGATGATTTTAAATGGAAGACCCATACCAAAAGATCTTCTATTGCTTTTTCTACATTCCAGATGCAGAATAAGCAGTTTATCAGATCCAAAGTATAACCAAGAATATTGGCAAAGAATAAATAGTAATAATAGATAAATGATTTTTTTAAACTTCAATAAAACGCTTTTTATGTGTATAATCAACCCACATGCATCTAAGTAGAATTTCCTTTTTAATTTTGGTTATTTGCATTTTGGGATTTTTTATCAGAGTTTTTCAACTTACCCAAATTCCTAACAGCTTAAGCGCTGATGAAGTGGCATTTGGATACAATGCTTATTCCATTTTAAAAACCGGGCGTGATGAATTCGGCCGTAATTATCCTTTTTATTTACAATCGTTTGATGATTCCAAAAGTCCTTTGCTGGCTTATGCACTGATTCCTTTTGTCGGACTGTTGGGTCTAAACGCATTTGCCATCAGATTCCCGTCAGTCATTTTTGGTACTTTGGCAATTTTATTATTTTATTTATTAACATATGAGTTATCAAAAAATAAAAAACTATCTTTACTTACCTGTCTTTTTGCGGCAATTTCACCCTGGATGATTCAATACAGCCGGGTAGCAATTGATATGGAAATATCTTTATTTCTGGCGCTACTAGGCATATATATATTCTTAAAAGGACAAGTAAATAAATATTATTTACCTGTATCTGCTGTAATTTTTGGCCTAGCATTTTATGCTTATCATTCCAGCCGGTTTTGGGTAGTAGTTTTTGGATTTATTTTGCTAATTTTATACAGACGGATAAACCGTTATTTGATGTTTAGTCTAATTTTATTTATTTTGATGACTATTCCCTATTTAAGCCTATTAATCAAAGACAATGCCGGATTAAGGTTGTATGCTGTCAGTGTTTTTGCTGATCAGGAAAAGAAAATTCAGGAATCAAAAATTCTGCTTAAGGAAAAACAGGAAAATATATTTGGCGCAAATTTGATACATAACCGCAGGATATTATTTTTCAATCAAGCCATCAACGGATATTTATACATATTAAATCCGGAAATTCTTTTTTCACCAAACCGCAATAATCAGATTTCCACAACCAGACTGTTTTATTTATGGCAACTGCCTCTTTTACTGATCGGGTGTATTTATTTATTTAAAAATAAACATATCAGATGGCTGATTATCGGCTGGTTGATTGTTGGTTATATACCCGGCGGTTTAACAAGTTTACCGGTTTTTGACCGCAGGATTTTTTTAAATAGCTATCCGTTATTATTTCTGGCAGCTTTGGGATTTTTATCAATTTATAATGAAATAAAACCATGGGAAAAATCAAGATTATTGTTAAAGTTTTTATTTGTCATCCTGGTTTCAGGATCCGTTTTTATCTATGTACATAGTTATTTTATTCATGGTCCACGTGAAGTAGTGGAATTATGGGGAAACGGCATGAAGGAAATCGTATCAGTTTCTCAACAAAACAGCAGTAAATATGAAAAAGTTTATGTTTCTTTAAACTTAAATCAAACACTGATTTTTTACTTATTTTATACTCAATACCCGCCGGAAAAATATTTATCAGAAGGCGGTACAATTTCCGGAGGATATTTGGACGAAAGAAATAAGTTTGCTAATTTTATTTTTAAATTTATTACCCCCAAAGATTACAGTGAAAAAAATCTCTATGTCTGGAAAGTTAGTGAAGATTTTCCATGTCTCAAAATCAATCAGATTGTCTATTTAACAAATGGTACGCCTTTGGCAAATATCGGGGAATATCAACCAAATTTACCATTATGCATAAGAAGCCTTAAGCCTCTTTAAGACAAATATAAAAGCCAGACAGTAAAAAATAACTGCAATTAAAATTAAATTATGATATCCCAAAAGTAATGCCATGTATTCAAACATGCCTCCAAAAAAAGCTCCTAACGTATTAGCTCCGAAATTTTCTGCAGCGTTTTTACTTTTTTTAAATAAATTGCTGAATATTATATTGGCAAGAAGTATCGGAGAAAAGAAAAAGACAATCGAAACTATATAACGGATCCAAAAATTCGGTAATAAAAATTTCTCCAAAGGTATTAAATAATTTAATCCCAAAATTACCAATAATAAAAATGACGGCCAAGCAAGATTTTTAATGGTATATTTTTGGTTTATCCAAATAGCAATTAAAACTGATAATAACATACCGACAAAAACTAAAGAATTTACAAACCAAGTTGAACCAAATAATAAATTAAAATTGACCACCGATTTAGTTTCTATTAATAAAAATGCCGCTCCTAAGAAAAAGAAATCCCCGGAAAAGCCCACAAATGATTTTTTCCTTTCTATTAAAACGTACAATCCTAGGGCAATACTTGAAATAATTATCAGGGTTTTCAAATAAATATTAGGTATAAAAATATCCTGCAGATATAAAAACGGCCAATTATCTGTGGCAACCGGTAATTTTTCTGTTTGTTGCCATAAACTTAATTTTGCAGAATTTTTTAAATTAACGGTTTTAGGACCGGTGATAAATACTGCCAAATTGTCTTCATATCTGGAAATAAATGGCTTTTGACCAAAAGAAGTTTGTAACATCAAGGCAATTTTATCAATCAACCAGGGAGTTCTGTAATAATTGTAAAGCACAAATGTTCCGTTTTCCGATAAATGTTTTTTTACTTGACTGAAAGCTTCTGCAGTAAACAAATAGCTTTCCAGTCTTAAATTTGACATACTGGTTGCCAACACTGCTGAATCCGGCAAAGCGAAAATTACTAAATCATATTTCTTATCGGTATTTTCTAAAAATGATCTGGCATCATTAATGACTACTTGAACTTTTTTATCAGCATACGGGTTATCCGGATGAAGTTTTCTTCCCATGTTAGCAATGACAGGATCTATCTCAACTGCTGTAATTTTTTGAACATTATTTTTGATAGCCACGTTTACATCCTGTCCGCTTCCGGCTCCAACAATCAAAGCCTGTTTAAATTGGGCTTGTGGAAAAGTTTCGTAAACTAATTTATAAAACTGAGCAGCTTGCTCATACTGAGTCATTTCCTGATGACTAATATTATTTACATATAAACGCCAATGGTTATCAATTTTACCTGCTTCCCGTAATGGATTACTGACACTATATGAGTAGATCTGATAATACGGTGACCAAATTGAACCTGGTCTGTCTAATTTAAGAACAAACCAAAAAGAAATTAATAAAATAATTACAGAAAAAATTGCCGCAATTTTTCGATTTAAAAGTAACAATAAAAATAATCCTCCACAAGTCGCAAACCAGATAATTGGTGGCAGTTTTAATATAGAACTTAAACTGAATAATAAAATTCCGAAAATACTGCCGATAATATCAAATTTATATGCAATTAAGGGTGAAATTCGGGATAGTAACTGACCTAATTTTTGAGCTAAAGTTATAAAAATCAGCGTAATGACCAGAAATATACTCGGTAACATCACGAATGATTCAACAATTTGATCTTCAGTATTGCTTTTAAAATAAATTACCTGCAGTGTTGAAATTCCAATTTCAAATTTGAAATAAGTCACTAATAGAATCAACAACAAAAGTAATGGTGCAAAAAGAATAAAAAAGTTTAAACGTTTTTTGGCTAATAAACAACCCAAACCTATGCCTAAAAATACTCCCAATAAAATAATATTAGTAAAGTAACCCAAATACCTTACATAAGCGGGAATAAAACGGATAAGCGCCAATTCCAGATATAAAATTAAGCTGCTGGTTATAAATATTTGAAATTTATAACTTTTAAACAGTCTTTTTAAGATAGACATAAATCATCTACAAACGGCAGCTTATGAAAAAACGGCTAAAATAACTCTGCTTGAGCAAGTGTTTTGGGAATTTTCTTACCCAGATGTTCGTAACTAAGGACTGTCACCACTCTGCCTCTGGGTGTTCTTTTCAAGAAACCTGATTGCATGAGATATGGCTCAATTACATCTTCAACTGTTCCCACATCTTCAGAAATAGTTGCAGCAATGGTCTCAATACCTACCGGACCGCCTGCATGTTTATCAATTATAGATAATAATAATCTCCTGTCAATATCGTCCAGTCCCATCGGATCAACTTCCAGAATTTCAAATGCGGATTTTAAAAGCCCTGCTGTAATTTTTCCTTCGCCTTTAACTTGAGCAATATCTCTAACTCTTTTGAGAAGTTTCAATGCAATTCTGGGTGTACCTCTTGAACGCCGGGATAACTCCTGTAAAGATTTTGTATCAATAGGAACTTTAAGTTTTTTAGCTCCTTTTTCAATAATAGTTTCTAACTCTTCAGGTTTATAAAAATTGAGCCTTAAGATTGATCCAAATCTGTCCCGCATCGGAGAAGATAATAATCCGATTCTGGTAGTTGCACCAATTATGGTAAATCTGGGTAAATCCAGTCTTAAAGTCCGGGCTGACGGACCTTTGCCAACCACCAAATCCAAAGCATAATCTTCCATTGCCGGATATAGTGTTTCTTCAACAAATTTATTTAAACGGTGTATTTCATCGATAAATAAAATATCATTGGGTGATAAATTGGTCAGAATTGCTGCTAAATCTCCTGCCCGTTCAATTGCCGGGCCCGATGTGACTCTGATACTTGATCCCATCTCTTTGGAAATTATATGCGCTAAAGTAGTTTTTCCCAAACCCGGAGGTCCATAAAGTAAAATATGTTCCAATGCTTCTTTGCGTTTTTTAGCTGCTTGGATACCAATTTTTATTGATTCGACTACTTTTTTTTGTCCGCAAAATTCCAGCCAATTTTGAGCCCGTAAAGAAATTAGTAATTGATCCTCTTCCTGATACGCTTGTCCTGAGCTTGCCGAAGGATTATTTTGGGGATTTTTTTTCAAATCCTGACTGACTATACTCATGTTTATTTTTCACCTAAAATTTTTAAAGACTGCCGGACTTTTTCTTCCAATGTTTTTACATTTTCAGGCAGTTTTTTTATGGTTTCCAGAATTTCGTTTCTTGTAAATCCGAATTGCCTCAAAGCTCCAATCAATTCCTGTGTTTCTCCGCCCTCATTTAACAAATTTAAATCAGTTGTACTGCCCAATTTATTTTTTAATTCAATAATGATTTTTTGGGAATTTTTTTTGCCCAATCTGGGAATTGAGGTGAAAAATGAAATATCTGCAGAAATTATAGCTCTCCCTATTTGTTCCACTCCCCGGTCAATTACCAACATAGCTGTTTTGGGACCAATTCCTGAAACAGATAACAATAATTCAAACATGTCCAATTCCTGAGATTTTGTAAATCCGTACAAATTTAACGCATCTTCCCGGACATGAGTGTGAATGAAAAGCGTGATTAATTCATTCTGCTTTAAACGTGCTAATAAATTTTGGGGGATAAAAACTAAATAACCGGTACCATTAACCATCAATACAATTGCATTATTTTTTTTATAAAATATTTTGCCGGTCAACGCACCTATCATATTGGCTCTTATTATATACCGATTGTATTTGAAAATACATCGTGTATATACTCGATCATCTTATTAGAGCAAGATTTTTAATCTAAAAAAATCTTGCTAAATTATAGAAGATCGGTATACCATTGAATAATAATATTAAAAGTTTACTGGAATTTTAAAAAAACAAAAGAAAATTTTTTTGCGGGAAGAATAGTTAAACACTATTATCTGGTTATCTGAATTGGCGTACCCGGGTTTAACTCACTAGCTGCAGTTGCAACTAACCGATTATTAACATTTCTGTAAATAAAGTACTGTGTATTTCCATCGTTTCCAGTTGAAGGGTCTTTGGGCAAAGATGAGATATAAGTCGGCACTAGTATTGAAGATAAATTTACCAAACCCGGATCAGTACCAATTCGATTTGGAGTGGTCGTGATCATAGTTGGCAGTACGCCGTTATTTTCTATTGCCATCTGATATATGGCATTGGTGATACTGCTCGTCTCTGTGTATCACGAGCTGAAGCAAATTGACGTGCTGGGTTAACAGCTACTAATACAACTGCTGCTAATATACCGATAATACCTATTACTACCAATAATTCAATTAATGTAAAACCACGTCTCATATTTTTATTATTACACGATTTTTTATAAAAATAAATATCAATTCAAATTTAAGGTATACTGATCTTGATCGGTTGTCCCTGATCGTTAAACCATCTGTCTCCTGATAAAATTTCAGCTTCATATTCCCCACCCGGCTCTAATTTCGTTAACTCAACACTATGGAAACTGCTTTTTTGGCCTGCATTGGAAATAGTTAACCGTGCCTCATCTAAATTCAAAGGCGCTTTGCCAAAGCGAACAGAACCTAATCTTTCTGTTTGAATATTCCAGGAAATAACTACAGAAGACGGTGTTTTTTGTTGAATAATGATATTTTGAGGTATATCTTCAGGAACTGCACGGGTTTGTGTGGAAGTAAATTCTAATGCAGTTTTTAAAGATATGGGTACACTGGCAACAATAAAAGCAACTGAAATCGTTAAAAGTGTTCTTTTAAAATCAATTGAACGGGAAATTATTTGAATAATCATCGATATAAAAAATATGCCAAAAAATATTCCTAGCGATCCATAAATTAAAAACGGCGAATATAACCAGGAAAAATTAGCGTTCATTGTTCTTGCAGAAACTGTAGCCATTACAATTCCTTCTTTTGGAGTTAAGGCATAAATTTCTGCGTAATATTTTCCAGCTCTTGAGTCAGTCAAATTATTCATAATATTAAATTAACTAAATCACTAAACGCTAATCCGCCAACTGGCGGACTAAGCGCTATACGCTTAAAGCGGTGCCGGTGACGGATCTGACGTACAGATAATATTTGAAACATTTACCGGTTTTTTTCCACCACCACTTTCAGTAAAATCGCATACAAAAGGTTTGGCAACCGTTGTTTGATCAGTTGGTGACGGATATGGAGAACCAAAAATTCCGCTTGATGGAACTATCGACGGATAGGTATATCCTGAAGGATTAGGGACAGTTATGCTTGATGCAAACGGTGAAGGTGAATTTAAATTATTTTCAATATCTTTGATAATATCAATAATCTCTTGACCCGGACTTCCCGGATCATTGGGTAAATAGATGGTAATGGTTTGATCATCTGTTTCAACAGTTAACTCATAATCAGTATTACTTTTTCTTGTAAGATATTGACTTAAATCTTTTTGTGAAAGTAACTTTATCAGTTTTAAAATGTTTGTTTGATCCGCTACCCTTCCTGCCGTTGTTAATTCTTTACCGCAATCTTTATAAACCCTGACTGCTCCGTCAGAAGTAACTTCTATGCAATTTTGCAGGTTATCTTTTAAAGTAATTTTTTTTACTTTGCTGATTTTTGTTGAGGTCAATTCGCTGCTATTTTTATCCGGAAAAATACTTAATAAACCGCTTTTATACGCTCCGCCAATTTTAATAATTACTAAAGTGACAATAATAAATATTACAATAAAAATAATAATTATATTGATCAGTTTATTGCCGAATATTTTTTTCATAAATACTCTCTTATGCCGATCTTCTTTGAATTAATAATATTTTTGATCAAAAATATTATTCCAATAGGATGATCGAGCATATACACGATACATTTAACATTAAATGTTATCGGTATATCTTAATTTAACCATAATTACCGCTATTTACAAATATGAGAAAATTTGCTTTGTATTGATATAATATGTAAGGAAAGCCGGATGGTTGCCCCGACGTTACGTCGGGGAGGAAAGTCCAGACAGCGCAAAAACACAGCGACTCCGGGAAACCGGTGATGGTATACCATACGGTATACCACTGGTGTTTTGATGATGAAAATCATCGGAAACGATACCTGAATTGACAGGTTGAGAGAGCCACAGAGACGAGCTATTTCCTAAATCTAGCAATAGATATGGAAATTGAGTGAAACGAGGCAATCCCACTGGCTGCAACTTCCGAATTGCGTCAAGTTTGTTTTTGGACATTTTTGCCTCAATTAGGGGCAAAAATAACGCAAAAGCATGAAGGCATTAGAGAAATAATCATCTCCCGACTACATTTGAAATATAATAGATGTCGGGAACAGAATCTGGCTTATAGGCTTTTCAAATATGATCAAAGCCCTCCCTTTAGGGAGGGCTTTATCTTTTTTTATTTACTTTTCTTCCTTGCCTGCGCAGGCAGGCATCCGCAGCCATGGAAGACAAAAACAAGTTTTATCTTACCTGATGACTGTAATGCTTGTGCCAACATTCAATTCGCTGGCTGCTGTTGCAACAACACGACCATTGACATCTCTGTAGATCGTATATTGTGAATCATCAACAGTTCCATTTGATGGATCAAAAGGCATTGCTGCAATATAGGTCGGCACTAATAAAGGTGCACCTAATGCGGTTGTCGCTAAATTGACGTTACCTGTGTATCACGAGCTGAAGCAAATTGACGTGCTGGGTTAACAGCTACTAATACAACTGCTGCTAATATACCGATAATACCTATTACTACTAATAATTCAATTAATGTAAAACCTTTTCTCTTTAATAAATGCTTCATTTGTATCACCCCCTTTCAATATTATTATAAAAAAATTGCCTATAAATTTAGCCTAACAAATGACATAACAGTTGTCAATCATTTGGAAATTGTATTATTAATAATTTCAATTGCTTGATTGACAGATTCTATGTCTATTGGTTGTTTAAGATTAGTTTTTTCCTGCTGTGTAAAAGCAGTCCAAATCGTAGGAATCAATGTCCATAAATTAATCACGATCAGTATGACCAATCCAACAGACAAAATTATAGCTATTACTGTTTCTTTATTTTGAGTTAAACGGGTTTTGAACATATAATTTAAGAGATATAGTAATCTCTGATTTACCTAACAAACCTTCGTTATTTTTTGAAATAATACTGTTTACATGCGTCATATACGGCATTTGTTCTATCCTGGTAAGTAAATTTACCAGTCTTACAACATCCGTATCAACTGTTAAAGTTAATGGCAAATATAACCTGTCCAGCTCTGCAACCGGAGTAACTGAATTAAATTTCAATCTGTAATTATCAGTATTTAGTCGTATCTCTGATTCAAATTGTTTGATCACTTCCGGCATCAAAGCTTCAGATGGAAAAACACGGGATATCATTTCAATTTCATTTGTATATGTGGTGGAAATTTCGTTGGATGAAGATATTATTTGATTGTTCTGCTCTAGCCCAACAAGTTCTTTTTTAAGCAGCGCTATGGTTTTTACCTGATTTTGAACCATGATGATAAATGCTATATTCAATATGAGTAGCAATCCAATAATCACCGCATAAATTTGGATAAAACTGGTTTTTATATTTGTTTTATTTTTTTCAGGCATATTTTTTTATTCTTTGGTTACAAATGTGATTGTAAAACGAACGTTTTCCGGTGTTTCTAGTGACCCTAAAGGCAACATCACTTTGATAAATACTTCACTGGCTTCCAGTTGATCTCTAAAATTCAACAATTCCTCACGGGATACGGCAGTACCGCTCAAAGAAAAAGTTAATTTGGCATCGTCATAGTCCCACCCGGTAATAATAATTTTGTCGTTAACCAATTTTAAAATTGCCAATAGCTCATCTTTAGGTGTTTTACGCATAGGCGCTAAAGCTACAATATCTTTAGCTTGAGCATTAAGTAGAAGCAGATTTTGAGTTTTACCTTCTTCAGTTTTTGTTGCGTTTGTCAAAAATTTTACCCGGTTATCTAAATTTATTCGTAAATTTGACACGGCTAGAAAAGCAAATAATGATATTAAAAATACAACTAGCATGGAAATACTAACACGAGCCAGTAATCCTTTTAAAAATATGGCTTTTCTTTCCTGATCATAAAACGTTTGTAAATCGTTGGGTAACAAATTGATAGTTTCCGGATCCATAGGTGGAGCTATTTTTCCTGCTGCGACAGCATAAGCTTTATTAAAAGCCGGATTATTGGTAATTACTGATAATAATTTGCTTTTATATTTTGAACAGCTGTTTATTTTTGCTACTAAATCAGTGCTGGCTAACTCGCCTGTTACAATAATTTGTAATTGTTCTTGTGTTTTAATAATACCTTTGTCAATATAATACTGGGAAATTTCAGATATGGTTTGACAAATATTACCTAAATAAATATCTATCGTATCGGTTTGTGTGTAATTTACCACTGTGGTAAATATCGACTTTTCTCCTTCAACCAATGTCACATAGGCTCCACGTTTGTTAACTTCCGTAACCAACGCATGTTCTCCTGGTTTTAAAAGCAATAATCTGGCTATGGCCGATGCTCCAGGTTCAAAACACAAGGGTTTTAACCCAACTTCTTTTAATGCTAAAACTAAAGGATCAAGCACTTTTTTTTGAACAGCTACTACGGCAAGTTTATATTCCGTTTCATTAGTCTCAATGATTTTCCAATCAAAATATAAATCATCAGCAGGAAATGGAAATAAATCTTTCACATGCCAACTGACTGCTTCATGAATTTCTTCTTTAGATATTTTTGGAATAGCATATTCCCTACTGTAGGCATATACTTCAGAAAAACTTACAGCCACATATGGAGTCGTAAATTTTCCCGCAATATAGAGTTTTTTCAACGAATCAATCAGAATATCTTTTTTGACCAATATACCGGCTGAAAATACTTCTCTTGGAAAACCCATTTCTACCATTAAACGCACTTTACCTGAAGATGTAAGCTCTAAACCGCGTAATGATGATCTTCCGATGGCTAATCCGAAGTATTTGTGCTTTGGTATAAATAAGTTGGGCAGTTGCAACAACATAATAATTCCGTCTGATATAAAAGACCGACTAAATTTATTGTAGCATGTTTAATAAGTGTTACAAGCTCTCTTGTAACCATCAGTCAAAATTCGTAAGATAGAATTAATGAAGTTTTTTAAACATTGGAAAAACGGATTTACTATGGTGGAGACGCTAGTAGCCATAGCTGTTTTGGGAATTTTTTTTGCATCAATTGCTTCAATATTGCACATGATTTTACAGAATGTCGGTGAATCACGCGTCCGCATTGTGGCTTTAGCTTTGGCGCAGTCAAAAATGGAAACCATTAGAAATTTACCATATGCTAATGTTGGTACTGTTGGCGGTATACCTTCAGGCCCAATTGATCCATCTGAAACTGTAACCATAAATAATTTACCTTTTACCATAACTACGTCTATTATCTATATTGACGACCCGTTTGATAATTTAGCTCCTACAGATTCGGTTAATACTGATTATAAGCGGGTGCGTATCGAAATCACTTGGAATGGTGTATATCCTTCCCGCATACCGGTTTCTTTAGTTACAAATTTCGTTCCCAAAGGCATAGAAACCATCAGCGGTGGGGGTACTTTATTTTTATCAGTTTTCGATTCCCAGGGTCAATCTGTACCGAATGCCACTGTAAAAATAGATAATGTTAACGTAACTCCAAATATTCATTTACAAACGCTTTCAGATGCTTTTGGATTAGTAGTTTTACCCGGTGCTCCAGCTTGTCTTGCCTGTTATGAAATTTCCATAACTAAACAAAATTTTTCTACTGATAAAACTTATACAACTGCTCAGGTGGCAAATCCATTACATCCGCTCTTAAGCGTATTTGCCGGTCAAATTACACAGGATTCTTTTGCAATTGACTCAGTTTCAGGATTATCCATTACTTCTTATGGTGGCCAGGAATTAGGATATCCCTTGATTGCAAATGTTAGATTTACCTTGCAAGGCTCAAAAATTATCGGTAATGACACTAATGATGAACCAGTTCATAAATATTCTTACACCACAAACACCGGCGGCGGTTATGTAAGTATTCCTGGACTGGAATGGGATATTTATACATTGGATTTTTCTGATTCATATCATAATTTAGCCGGCTCAAATCCTTTAAATCCTATTGCCATCGCTCCTGGTAGTAATTTATCTATGAGTATTGTCGCAGTTCCCAAAACTAATACTTCGCTTTTGGTGGCTGTTAAAAATTCGTCAGGAGAATTACAAGCATCAGCCAGTGCAAATTTAGTCAGCACTCCATCTGCTGATTTAACTAAATATACATCGGCGTCAGGCTCTGCTGACTTTGGTCAGGTATTTTTTGGAGGTTTATTACCCGGTTTTTATGATTTAAAAATAAATATAAGTGGTTATCAGGAAGCAACAGCGTCTTTAAATATTTCAGGAATTCGTCAAGAAACAGTAACATTAAATCCGATACAATAAATATGCCGAAGATTCACAATCATATTCAAAATCAAGGATTTACATTAGTAGAAGTAATCGTAGCTGCTTTTATTTTTGTAGTAATTTCAGCTGGAACTGCAATTTTTTCCGTATATTTTTTGCGGAATTATTCTTTTTCATTTGAAGAAAATCAGGCTGTTGGACAAGCTCAAAATACTTTAACTACATTGGTTAGAGAAATTCGGGAAGCTCGATTTGCCGAAGATGGAGCGTGGGCCATTACCCAAGCTGATGATAATATTTTTGTTTTTTATAGTGACGTAACCAATGATAGCCGCCCTGATAGAATCCGCTATTTTTTGGATGGCACAGAACTCAAAAAAGGTGTAATTGAACCCACTGCTGTACCGGTCACATACCCCACTGCTTCTGAAAAAATATATATAATTGCCGACAATGTAGATAATCAATCCACCCCAATATTCCGGTATTACAACGGCAATTGGCCTTCTGATACAACCAATAATCCGTTAACGGTAGGTCAACGGATATTAAATACCCGCTTGGTAAAAATATATATAAGAATTAATATTAATTCAAATACCGGTGCTCTGCCTTTTGAAATGACAGAAGATGTACAAATCAGAAGTTTAAAAGATAATTTATGAAAAAAAACAGTCATTGGTCATTTAAAAATGGCAGTATTTCTATTTTAGTGTTAGTTTTTGGTTTAGTTTTTGCATTTACGATAGGCGGTTTAGCATTGGCTGCTGCTACTCTTTATACATCTTCGCAACGGACAGAAAGTTTTGAAAAAGCTTTAACTATTGCCCAAGCCGGAGCTGAATATTACCGTTGGCATTTAGCGCATTCACCTAATGATTTTCAGGATGGCACCTTAAATCCCGGCCCGTACATACATCAAATCAATGATCCATATGGAAATACGCAAGGTACCTTCAGTTTGACTATCACTCCGCCTGCAACAGGATCATCAATTGTTACTGTCGCATCACAGGGATGGGAAAATAGTCATCCGGAAATCAAACGGATAGTAAAAACTAAATATGGTATACCGTCATTAGCAAAATACTCATTTTTACATAATGCCAATGTTTGGTTTGGTGGAGGAATTACCGTTCATGGAAAAGTTATGTCCAATGGAGGCATTAGAATGGATGGTATTAATGATTCATTGGTTCAAAGTTCTAAAAGCACTTATACTTGCGGATCAGAAACCGGCTGTTCTCCTTCACAAATCAAACCTGGTGTCTGGGGTAACGGAGGACCGTCAAATTTGTGGAATTTTCCGGTACCGCCTGCTGATTTTAATAGTTTAATCGTTGATTTCTCAGATTTGAAAATCCAAGCTCAACAGACAGGAATTTATTTAGGACCATCAGGCGGTTATGGTTATCATTTAATTTTTAACAGTGACGGCACCATAACAATCCGTAGAATCACTCAAGCACTAAACCGCAAAGGCTGGAGCGTAGAAAACGGTTGTGAAAATTTATATCAGCAAATCAATACTGAAATTAATGTGGGCACTTATCCACTTGATGCTAAGCCGATTGTTTTTGCTGAAGATCATTTATGGGTAGACGGGGTTGTTAACGGCGTGATCACCGTAGTAGCTGCCAAATTTCCAACTGATATAAATAATATGAATATTTGGATCAATAATAATCTGACTTATATTGCAAAAGATGGACATTCCAGACTCGGTCTTTTTGCTCAAAACAATATTTATTTCGGTCTTGGTGTGCCCAATAATTTTGAGGTTAATGGCGCTCTGCTGGCACAAAAAGGTAGAATCATCAGACATAATTACCGCTATTCATTTTGCAGTTCTTATTCAAATGCAGTCAGAAATAATTTCACTTTTTATGGATCACTAATCAGCAACCAAAAATCTTATTGGAATTTCGGAACCGGACCAACTTCTGGTTTTATCACCCGGGATTTTACATATGATCCCAGTCAATACTATGATCCACCGCCGTTTTTCCCCACACAAGGTGAATACGAATTTATTTCTTGGGAAGAACAATAAATTATATTATCTGGGGACTTGATTTACCGGTCCGCCGGCTGCTTGCTGAAAACTTCCGACAACTGAATAAATAGGAGCGATAACTGAGAGAATCATGGCTCCAACTGCTATTCCAACCAATAACATCAAAACTGGTTCTATAATTTGAGCTAAATTCTTAAGTTCATCTTCTACTTCTTCTTCATAGAAGGTAGCTAAATCAGATAAAGCTAGATCCAGTGTGCCGGTTTTTTCACCGGCAGCTATCATTTGAATTACCAGTGATGGAAAAACAGACTGTTTTTTGAAAACCGATGATAATGATTTCCCTTTTCTGATTTCTTCAGGAAAAAATTCCGATAACTGCCGGAATTCATACCACGACAATGATTTTAAAGATATCGCCAATGCTTCAGTTATGGGTACTGCACTTTTTAAAAGTGTTGAAAAAATCCTGGTAAACCTGGCAAGATCAATTTTTTTAATTAAATTTCTGACCAATGGTAAGGGTCTGATAAAAAAGAAAAGCAGATTTCTTACTTGTGGTTTTTTTAGCGCGAAAAAAATCGCGGCAACTGTTAATATTGCCCCTAATAATATCGGAACCATTTGTTTTGACAAGGAAATACTTACCGTAAATAACCATTTGGTAATAGCAGGCAAAGGTAATTTCAAGCTTAAAAACACTTTTCCTATTTGCGGTAAAACAAAAAAGAACATCATGGTTCCAATACCAATCATTGCCATAAATATTATCGTCGGATAAAGTAACGCGCCTTTGATTTTACTTTTCATACTGTAATCAGACCTTAATTGAGTTTCCAAATATTTAAACACTTCAGCCAATTTTCCCGACATTTCTCCGGCTCTGACTAAAGTCAAAAAGTAAGGTTCAAAAACTTCAGGGTACCTCGTAAAAACTGTGGACAGTTCCTGACCCTGTTCCAATGAATAACGCATGTCACCTAAAATTTTCCGCATCAGAGGATTTTTACTTTCCCTATATAAAACTTCTATGCCTTCTGAAAGTGATAAGCCTGAAGACAGCATAACTGACAAATACCTACAGAAAGTTATTTTTTCAATTTCCGGTAATTTTCCGCTAAAAGTAATGCTTTCGCTGACTTCTTTGATAAGTAAGGGGGATAAATTTTTCTTATTTAAATCCTGAGCTGCTTCTTCTTTATTTTTAGCTGCCAAATTGCCTTCGATAACTTTTTTATTTGAATCCAATGCTTTATAACTAAATTGCGGCATATTATTCTCTCACTACTCTAAGTACTTCCTCAATTGTGGTGATTCCTCCGCTAGCTTTATTTATTCCGTCCTGTAGTAGTGGTATCATTTTATTACCTAAAGCAGCTTTATTTATTTCTTCAGCTGAAGTACGTTTCACTATCAATTGCCGTATTTCCTCATTTACTTCCAAACATTCATAAATTCCAATTCTGCCTTTGTAACCTTTCATCCCACATTCATTACAACCTTTACCCCGATAAAAATTTTGGCCAGCATTTTTGGCATCTATAAAGCTACTTAAATATTTGATCAATTCTTCACTTGGTTTATATGATTCAATGCAATTTGTGCAAATTTTTCTGACCAACCTCTGAGCCACTACCAAATTTACTGTTGAGGCAACCAAAAATCCTTCTGCTCCCATATCCAAAAATCTGGGGATGGTACTTGAAGCATCATTAGTGTGAAGTGTTGATAACACTAAATGACCTGTCAGAGCTGATTGAATTGCCATTTCTGCGGTTTCTTTATCCCTGATTTCTCCCACCATTACAATGTCAGGATCATGTCGCAGTAATGAACGCATACCTGTAGCAAAAGTAAGTCCGGCTGCAGGATTTATCTGGATCTGATTCACCCGTCTGATACCATATTCGACAGGATCTTCAACTGTGGTAATTTTTACATCAGTGGTATTTAAAATTGTTAATATGCTGTAAAGAGTGGTGGTTTTTCCTGAACCTGTGGGACCGGTGACTAAAATCATACCATGAGGTTTTTTAATACTGGTTTTGACCAATTCTAAATTATGTCCTGTTACGCCCAATTCTTCCAAAGATAAAGGTCTGGCTGTTTCAGGCAAAATGCGCAACACAATATTTTCACCATAAAAAGCCGGTAAAATCGAAACCCTGAAGGCGATAATATTTTCTTTGATTTTTATTTTAAACCGGCCATCTTGAGGAATTCTGTGTTCATCAATCTTTAATTGTGACAAAATCTTTATCCGGGCTACGATTGCCTGATGGATTGATTTTGGCATTTCTAAAATATCGTGCAATATGCCGTCTATCCTGAAGCGGATCAAAAATACTAACTCCAATGCTTCAAAATGAACATCAGATGCCCCCTCAACCACTGCGTACTCCAAAATAGTGTCTAAAATTTTGATTACCGGCAGATCTTCTGCTTGTTCTACAGCTTCTTTTTTGGAAACATTTTTTTGAATATTTTCTTCAATTATTTTGGTAAAAACTTCCTTGATATTGTGTTTGTACTGACCTAAAGAACGCGTCATGTCCGGAGTTATGGCATAATAAATTTTTAAGTTCAATCCGGTTTTTCTTTTGGCAAACTCCTTGGCCTCAATGTCAGAAGGATCTTCCAAAGCTAAATGTAAAACACCATTTTCAATTGAAAATGGAAACATGTGAAATGCATTCGCTGCTTCTTCAGGAATTGATGCCAATGCTTCTTTTGAGGCAGTTTTGTGGGTTAAATTGATGTACGGAACTTTGTAGTGTTGCGCTACAAGCTGTCCCATGGCTTCTTCACTAATCAAGCCCCTGTAAACTAAAACATCGGTAATTGTTTTCCCCAATTCATTAGAAGTTTTGACAGCTTCATCAAAATCAGCCGGAGATACAAAACCGGATTTGAGAATAATTTCACGTAAAGTATTAGGCAGGATCATTTTTTCAAATGTCCAATGACAAATTACCAATGACTAATTAAATTTCCTGCTTGTGCAGGCAAGATCATTTAGCATTTATCATTTGGCATTTTGGTTAAGGTAAAATTTAATCTTATCCACCATTTCAGTCGGTAATAAATTAGCTTTGACAATAAATTCAGTTGCACCCATAGTTTTAGCTCTGGCAATTTCATCTTCTTGAGCTAAATTGGAATAAACTAAAATCGGAACGGTTTTCATTTGGATATTTGCACGGATTTTTTGTAAAACTCCAAAACCGTCAATTTTAGGCATCATCAAATCCAACACAATTAAGTCGGGAGCTTCAGTCTCAGCAAGTTTCAGTCCATCTTCACCATTGTCAGCTGAAAAAACCTGAAATCCATCAGCGGTCAAACGGGTCGTATAAATTTTTATGATTAACGGATCATCCTCAATAAATAATATTTTTGACATATTTTATATAAATTCGAAGCACGAAATCCGAAATCCTAAACAAATTCAAATGTTATAAATTCCAAATTATAAATATTTATTTTGAAAATTTAATATTTGAATTTAAAAAATTGTTTCGAATTTCGTTATTCGATTTTCGAGTTTCATTTTATTATACACTATTATAAAGCCTTGGGAAGAGAAAAATAGAAAGTACTTCCCTTTCCTACTTCGGATTCTAACCAAATATTTCCTTTCATACCTTCAATCATTTTTTTACTGATATAAAGTCCCAAACCTGTGCCTCCTGATTGTTTGGCATATGAACCTTTGACCTGAGAGAACTTTTTGAATAACAAATCCTGATCCTCTTTGGCAATTCCATGACCTGTATCGGAAACTGCTGTGGTAATCATATTATCTTTTTCAAAAACAGACACAGTTACTCCACCCTGATGAGTAAATTTTAAAGCATTACCAATCAAATTAATCAAAATTTCTTTTACTTCTTTGATTAATTTATCCAAATCAATTTTAGTAATTGTAAACGTGATCCTGCCGGCTTCAATTCTGGAGATATTTAACAAATTATTTACCAATCTAATCAGCCTATCATTTTCATTAAATGCAGCTGTCAAAAATTCTTTAGTTGAAGCATTAATTTGTCCTGTATAACCGTCCAAAATTGTTGACAAAGAGCCTTTGATCGCAGTCATCGGAGTTCTAAGCTCATGTGAAGCCAAAGACACAAACTCATCTTTCAACTTATCCAATTCCTGAAGTTTTATGTTTGCTTCTTGAAGATCTTTGGTTGCTTTATTTACTTCTTCCTGCAAAGTAATATTAAATCTGCGGATTTCTTCATACGCTTTGGCATTTTGGATAGCTATAGCTGCTTCTGGAGTTAATATTTCAATAAGCCTTATATCTTGTTCTGTAAAAATATCACCGGATAATTTATTACCCAATATTAATAACCCTACCTGTTTACCCTCAGTTCTTAGATGAGCTACTACTGATAATTCTTGTTTCCGTAAAATATTTTTTAATTCACTTTCCTCTAATTCATCAAAAATAAGCGTCGAATGACTTTGATCTAATATTTTAATTTCTTCTTCTGAAAAAGATGGAACCTGCTTATATTTTTCACTTTTTATATCAAAAACTAAATCTTTTTCGATCAAAATAAACGCGCCTTTGGAAATTCGCATTTTGTCTAATATTTCATTCAGTATTCCATGGGTCACTTCTTCCAATCGTAAGGTTGAAGCCATTATTAATGCTAAATTATAAAGTAATTTATTAATATCGTAATTTTCTTTATAAAAAACTGAGTCAGTAATTTTTTCCAATAAACGCCTTATGGGTTGGAAGGAAAAAGCCATTACTAAAGCGAGGGTTGTTGAAACACCAACTGTTCTTAACTCCAATGAAGTAGAAATAAACAACGATGACAAAATTGCAAAAAGAAACGCATAAAAAAGTCCAAATAAACCTATAAGTAACGTATAAGATACTGTTCTTGCCACAACTAAACGAATATCCAAAAATCTGTGTTTGATGATGGCGTAACTTATACAGGTCACGAAAATAAGGGTATATACTGGTAATAAATCAATAAACGCTGAAGTTTTAAAGATTAATACAAATAAAAGATTAGTCACCAAAAGCGATAAGAACATAAAAACCGCACCTAAAAGAAACAGTTTTATCTGTATTTTTTCAATTCCAAAAGAATGTTTAAATTTTTTTATGAGAACCCAAAACCCTCCACCTAAAAATATTACAGTATGAAGTAAAAATAATGGCATCGCCGGACCGGGAATACCTCCGCCACCGTAAGGTTTGGCTGAAATAAAAATAAATCCTGTCAATGAAGCCAACATTAGTCCAAAAGTAGTTCCAAAAATAATCACATATGATAGAAATGTAAAATTCGTTCTCTGTTTGGGAAAAGTTGCTACTAACAGATAAAAAAATATATTAATCAATGCAGCTATGCACATTACCAGTTTTACCCAAAAAAAGGCTGTTAAATCTGTAGATTGTTGATTAATCTGGTAATTAGATACTAAATAAACCGCAATCACAAAAGTGAACATGAAAAACAGGCGGTTAGTAGCACTTTTGGGATTTTTTAATAAAGTGAAAAGACTAATAAATAAATTTCCACAAACAGCAGTGAGCAGTACAATTATAGTAAACATATCTATTAATCAGTATACACTGAATCAAAGTTAAGTTTCCAATGGGGAAGGAAAAAAGGATTAGTTGGAGACAAAGTCTGTAAAATCCTTCCAATCCAACCTTAAAGATCTCACTGAAGGTTTTTTGGCCCGTGCTAAACGGAATATAAATAAAGGTAAATCTTTATCAGATAAATTAAAAATAAAATTAATTTCTTTTTTTATTTTTTTTATTTCTTCAATTTCGTGGTCAGTAAATCCTATACCTTTATAAAAGGTGATCCGGAAGATAAAAAAAGTGGAGATTGTCCAAGGTTGGAAAGATATGTTCCAGCTAGTGGCAGTTAACCAAATCTTTTCAATAATCCTGCCGGTTTCAAAAAGGATTTGTGAGTTATATTTTTTGTTAGTAGATAAACATAAAACGTGTGATGATCCTTCTATAGTAGGTTTTGTAATTTCGATAAATACACGTTTGGGTAATAATTTCATTATTCCGTGATATTTATGAACAAGGGCAAATAACTTATCTAAATTATAGGGCATTTCTAAAGTTTTAATATCTAAACCGTCACGTGTTCTTTTCACTTCTTCTGTATTCCATCTAAGTTCACCTATCATTTGTTTATAAGCTTGAAAATTAGTCATCCGTATCACATCTGCTTTGCCTAACGCATCTACTAAGGCAATTTTATCCTTTTGTCTTGAAACGGCATTTAATAAAAAATTAGAACTATTTTCTGTTATTATTTTTTTTAATGCTGATATGTATTTTTCTTCAATAAGAGTACCGTCATAAAGTTGCCTATTGGTCACGCGTTTTCCAATCTGACTAAAAAGAGAAATTAAACCATGATTACTTTTTCTGTTCCGATCAGTAAAAATAATCCGTGCAACAGTTTTTGATAAATCTTTAAAATCTGTTACTAACTCGTATACCAATCCCAGTTTTTGGGCAGCTATCAATAAAACTGACAGAGCGTTTGGAATCAATACTAATATCTAGCATATTCGGATGAACCTTCACTCTCCAAGGTTGAATATTACCTCCTGAAGGAGCTAAACATCCGGATTTTATAAGAATTTTAATTTCCTTATCAGATAAAATAAATTTATTTTTCATTTAAACTTAAATATTTAAAAGGGTATTATTTTATACTTAACTCATATTTTATTTTCTTAATTATTTTATCACAACGTTTTTTATTATCTTCCAAATTTATATCTGAAACAAGCAAATTATCTAATAATAAGTAATATCTGCCACTTTTAACCTTTTCGCCTAATATTATTTTTTTAATAGATGTCGCTACTATACCACCGGCAATTGTTGCTGTAGCACCTAATTGCGGCCATGTTGACACACTCTTTCCAATATTTAATAATGAATTAAGCATTCTCTCACTATTATTTTTAAATCCAACTAATTTGATTATTAATTTTTTCTTTTCAATAGTTGACAGCTCATCAATATTAACTTGATCAATTCCGGGCAATCGACCTAAAAAAAGTTCCGGTTGCGGATCTAAATCATATCTCTCAATATCTAACATAACATTATCACCAATATCAGCTGCTGATATTAGCGGGAGATGCCTTTGACGTGCTAATTTTCGTAAAAGAATTTTGCCTTTCATGCTATCAATAGCATCCACTACTAATTTAATTTTGGGAGAAGTATCAAATAAAGTAATCATACTCTCCGCAGATACATTTGTAGTTCCAACAATATTTACAAAAGGATTGATTTGAGCGATATAAGTTTTAACTACGTCTACTTTTGTTTTACCAATATCTCCCCAACTAAACCGTAAACGGTTTAAATTAACAGCGTCCAGATTGTCAGGATCAGCAATTTTAATAGTGTCTGCCCGAGATTCCATCATCCAGGTCAAAGCACTATGACTACCCACACTTAAACCCAAAAAACCAACAACTGTTTTTTTGAGTTTCCTTTGTTCTGCTGCAGTAATTAAGTTCCTGTTTCTTACAGTTGATAATTCAAAACAAAGATTAGGGAGAGGTAATTGTGTATCGGTATTTGAAAAATGTGTTTCAATTGTCTGGGCAAAAGTGTCATATGAAGTATCGTCAAACGCAGCAACATCCCACAATTCTTCAAGTAACTGTTGTTTTTGATTTTGCAGTCTTTTTATTAAAAGATTGGTCATATAAATTTAAACTAGACAGTCTTTTTCACAATACCGATAGGAAAATATTTTATGTCACCATGACTATGTAAAATAATTATCGGCTCTACCTTTTTACCCATGTTGGTTAATACATATTGATATTCTTTATTTACCTTCGCTACTTCGGAAATAAATACTCGTTTAATTAAATCTGCTCTTAGAGGATGTGATTTAACTCCGGAAGCCAATTCAATCCGGCAAATCAAACGGGGATTATGTTCATTGTCGTAATCACTTTCAAGAATAAACCTGCCGGTAAGATCAGGTTGTAAAGACTTATCATCAATTGCCAATTGTACATGTTCAGAATAAATATTTGCACCATAAATCTTTACCATAAATTTCGAACGGCCATATAAATATACAAAGGGTAATTTTAACTGTTGTTCTGATATTTTATCCGACTGAGACAGGATTTTAATTTGTCTGAGTAATTGAGTACAATTTATTATTCCTCCTTCATCATGAATGTTATATCTCAACAAAGGACAACCGGAGTCTTTGGTAATAAGCAATTCTTTTCCTTCAACTTCAAAAAAAGTTAAACGCGGGTCGTAATTATATAAAGACGGTATACGCTGGTCATTAAATAATTGCTGATACAAATTATTGTCAATAATTAACTTTCTTAGATCAATTGATAACGGCGTCTCAAACCCCATTAGAGAAGCATCTGCAGAACCGTATAAGTTAAGAAATGTCCGGCAATAATCTTTCGCTTTAACTAAAGAAAGTATATAACTGCGCCATTTTTCCGTAATTCCTTGACCAGTACCTAAAAATTTACAATTAAGCTTCTCCCAATCCAGATGCCGTTTCGTACCTTCATCGATCAGTTCTTTTAGAAACGGTGTATGTCCCGCTATAATAGTCTGTTTAAATTTTTCCGAGACTTTTTCCAGAAGTTCTAAGACTGCTTCTAGATCGTATCCCGGAGTCATAATAGTTAAAGGATATCCTTTCCAGGCTAGTAAATTTACACAAGCTAAAGTAAATGTTCCGGCTATCCAATTACCCATCGCAAATCCGTTGATAAACAGTGTTGACACTTGATCAGCTTTGAAGACCTCATTTAAGAGAAATTCATGAAGATACGCACCATCTATTTCATGTTTAAGAGTTCTCGGCCAAAAATGCGGATCACCTGTAGTACCAGAGCTGGTAGAAATCATATGTATTTGTGACATGTCACTATCCCAACAGCGCAAATTCACATCATATTTTTGAATATAATTTTCCTTACTAGTAGTCGGAACCCGAGCATAATCTTTGAGGGATTTTATTTTTCTGTGTTTGATTTTATTCTTTTTAAGAAAATGTTTATATGCAACTATACGTTCAGCTGCTTGATGAAAAAGATATAAAACATTTTTTTTTGAATTTTGTTCTAATCGATTTTCGTTGTTATAAACGGCTAACTGTTTGCTAAAATCGGTATTAAAATATGAATCTAACAGTTTAAACGAACTATGCATATGTACTTTTTATTAATCAAATTTTTTGACTTTGTTTTGCACTGAGAATTTAAAAACTACAATCGTCTAATCTTATAAATCCTGCAGAACTTTTTCCCGTAATATTTTAATCATTTCCCCGTTTTCTATCGTCTTAGCCAACACCTCAATATCATTATTAAGAGGCCGTTCCCTGGTTACATATTTTGATTTTAATCTAATAAAGTGGTAAAGTGGTCTGGTTCGCGGAGAAAGAAGTTCCGGACCACCACGCAAATCCACAGCTTGCATAACAGCCAATAAATTCATAGCTAAAGAGTATTTGAGTAATTTCAAATTTTCCCAAGCTAATATTGCTGATGTCATTGCATGTGGTGTTATATCCTGATTTGCTTCCTCATGAATACCAAACATTGTTGTAACCGGCATAGCCAACAACATTGAGTATACATCGAACATACCTGACTGCAACTGGATTCCTTTAAAAGCACACATAGATAATGCTTGTTTATCGGATAAATTAGCTGTTAATCCATTATTTTCATGAGGACATACCATACGGTGTAAATGTCTGTCATTACGCTTGATTAAGCGGGTGATAATTTTACGCATCGTATCGATAACTTCACCCATATGACCAGCAAAAAAATTACCTCCACTAACCCATTGCCATGGTTTTTCTCCCTCTGTTACAAACTCTGGAGACACCCACAAAGGATTATCTGATACTGAGTTGGCATTGATAGTAATTGTTTGTAATGCCCATTTAATTAACTCTCTATTCAATCCTTCGGATTGAATAATACATCGTAAACTATAGGCGTCTTGAATTTTTATTCCGTTAGGTCGTATTGAATGCCCTTTTAATTCTTGGTATGCAAGTTTACTTCCTTTTAACAAATAGAGATATAAATTACTTAATTCCAGTTGACACGGGTGAGGTCTTATTGCTGATAAAAATGGATGGAATGATCTATTGCTTCCCCTAAGAACCTCAACCACCAATGCTCCCAACACATCAGAAATCAGTATAAATTCTATAAGTTCATTTACAATAAGTGTAGCAGCAGCTGTTGAAAAATTATCACCATTTACTAATCCTAATCCAGCTTTTGGTTCAAGCAATAATCGCGGAATTCCGTTTCTTGTAAGAATTTGCTTTGCTTCACCAATCTTGTCATCCTCAAAGTAGACTTTTACTCCGGATAGCTGTCTCATTGCGCTTAGTACCCGACTATTTTGAGGTAAATCTCCAGAAGCACCTAAGCCTCCATATACATTAACTACCGGTGTAATGTTCTTATTTAATGTTTTACGAAATATGTCTAAATCTTGAATTCTGACAGCACTTACTCCATTTACCAACATATTAATTCTGATTAAAATTGCGGCCCGAACAATCTCTTTGCTTAATACAGGTCCAACACCTATATCAGTATGAACAATACTTTCTGAAATCAGTTTTGATATCTCAAGTCTTTTTTCTAATGTACCCTTATTTAAAATTTGGGAAGCCCGAGCACCGTAACCAGTATTGCAGCCATATATTGGTATACCTTTTTCTATCTGTTCGATCATTTGTCCATAGCTGGCGTTCATTTTATTTAAAATACGAGGATCGTCAGTAAATAATACTTTCGTCTTTCGAATTGCTACTGAAAGAATATCCTGTATAGTAAGGTCTTTACCCGTTAATATTACATTAGGTTTTTTCATGGAAAGGTTTCGATTTATTTCAACCAAGCTTTTCTGCAAATAATCTACATTTTTCATAAAATAAAAAGAAATGAAATAGTTTTTAAATAAAAATCTCTTCTTTGATATTATAGAATTTTAACATAGAATAACTACGAATCCCATAATTCTTATGTTAAGAATAAGATAATTTTTTTCAAATACTAATGTCGTTATTCTATCACTATTTTTATGGAATGATATAAAGAGAAAAAGATATTTTTGGAGATTTTAGCTACTTCTATTTATATGCGGGATGAAATAGATAATAAACCTACATAAGATTGGGCTAGTTTTTCCAAACCTGCAGTAATTGATGAAGTTAGAGAAAATTTTTGTTTTCGTTTTTGTAAATACTGGATTAATAATAAATTAATTTTAGATATTTGTTCATCAGGTATTAGTTTTTCGATCACTGAAGCTGTCTTCAACATTTCCGGTAATAAATCAAGTTTGCGCCAGATTTGACTTTCATTTCCTGCATGAAGTAATTCATCAGCTAAATTTGCATAAAATTTCCGGGTGATTTTGCCTTCCAGATAATACTTGGTATTTTCACAAAATATTAAATAGGTTTTATCTCTAGTCACACAAGATAGATATTTCAGTCTTTTTAAATAAACTCTGACCGCTCTCATTGGACAAAAATAGCTATTCTGCATAAACATATATTCTTAGAAATAGAGTTTTCTTACCTAATTACAAGTAGAATAGTGCAATCATCTAATTATGTCAAGTATTTGATATTATTAATTGATTAAAATTAAGTAGAATTTTGTTGATACCACTCTACAGTTTCTTTTAATCCCTTTTCTAAATTATATTCAAATTTGAAATTAAGTTTTTTAAGAATATCAACTTCTGCACATAATTTTGTATTTTCATCTTCACCAGGACGCATATCTAAATGTTCTATTTTAGATTTACTTTTAGTTAAAAAAACAATCATTTCTGCTAGTTTATTAACTGAAGTTTCTATGCCCGAACCTACATCAATAGTTTGGCCTTCAAATTCTTTCTTTTCACCAATAGCAATTGTTGCCCTAACCGCATCAGTGGCATAGATTAAATCCATTGTCTGTTCGCCGTTTCCCCAAATCATTATTGGCTTATTCTGTAACGCCCATCTGATAAAAAATGGTACAGCTTTTTGACAATGGAATGACTGATTAGTACCATAGACGTTATACCATCTGATTGATACTGTTGGCAGTTTAAACTCTTTATGATACATCTTGGCAAATGATTCCCCAGCATATTTAGTAATTGAATAAGTATTTAGCCAGTAATTAGGTTTTGTAATATGTACAATTTTAGTTTTATTCTTTAATGCTCCATCTAAAATATTAACTGTACCTAAAATGTTTACTCTGGAAGCCTCATAAGATTTAGTTAAAAGCTCGCTAGTTCCCAAAAGTCCTGCCAGATGATAAACCACGTCATAATTTGGAATAACTTTTAATATTATTTCTCTATCGGTTATATCGGCTTTTATATACCCTTTAGTTTCTTTTTCGATTGAGTTAGACAATACATCAACTTGATGTCTTTTCTTTTTTAATTCATTGACTAGATGGCTTCCAATAAATCCATTTCCTCCAGTTACAGCGACTCGCATAATTTTCCTCTATTCTTTCTATTTCTCCTTAATAAAGATAATGTTTATAAATCATTTCCCTATGCTTAAAAGCTATATTTTCTGGTAATGTTTCTTTATTAAAAAGAGCAACTTTAGAAACTTCATTAGAAGTAAACTTTTTAATACTCTTTTCTTTAATTCCACATTTATAAATCAAATCAATTGAAGTATGGGAAGGTTTTTTATTCAGTCCGTTTGGGGCATAGATAATCAAATAGGCATCCAATAGATCTAAGTCAGTTACAGTTAATCCACATTCTTCTTTTACTTCTCGTTTTATACTTTGGCTAGGTTCTTCAAAAGAATTAATTATTCCTCCAGGCAATGCCCAAAAACCATTATATGTTTGGCCTTTTCTTTTTATTAACAATACTTTTCCGTTAATTTCAATCAAAGCTGAAACCACGGGTTGCGGATTATTCCAAAAAGTAAAAGAACATAAATTACAAGCAAGTACATTCTGTTTATCAAAATTATGATAAGTAAGTTTATTCTTACAAGTAGGACAGTATATATAATCTATTTCTTTTGTTATTCTTAATCTCATGTTATTAATTCCTCTGGTTTGCCGAAAGACAAACCGCAGAAATCAATTAAAATGAATTGGTTTTTCATAAAAACTATCTCTTCAATTTTTGAGATTACTACACTTAATTAATTAAGTCAAATATTTGATATAAATAATTGATATATTATTATTATGTTATAATAGTGTTATGTCAGCAACTTTAGGTGGACTTATTAAAGATTACCGGCTTCAGTGGACTTATTAAAGATTACCGGCTTCAGAAAAATATATCTCAACTCGAAGTTGCATTTGCTATGGGTTGGAGTGAACCTTCAAGGTTAAGCCGGATTGAACAGGGAAAAGTCAGTAATCCTTCAAGAGAATTCCTGGAAAAACTGATGATTATCATGAAGCTTGAAGAAGAGGAAAAAAACGATTTATTGCTTATTGGTAATTATTTACCCTCTAGTGATGAAATAAATTCAGTAAAAAAAATATATCAACCATTTATTAATAATTGGCCTTATCCTGTTGTGGTACTCGATTTTAGTTGGCGAATTATCGATATAAATATTGTTCATATTAAAATATACAGAGTACCAAAAAATCTTCTAGAGCAAATAAAAAAACATCAAATTAATTTACTTGAAATTGTTTTTGATGAAGATTATATGCTTAATAAAGAAATTAAAAATAAGGAACTAGTCGATTGGCATATTGTTTTAGAAAATATGTTAATTCAGTTTATATCCTCACAAAAAACTAGAACTAAAGAAGATTGGTATATTTCACTAATCAAAAAAATGATGAGTAATAAATTATTTCGTGAATTGTGGCAAAAAGCACAATTATTTAAGGAAGTAGGAATTGTCAGAAATTTTGGACTCAAAAAACTTCTCCATCCTGATGATAATAATAAAAGATTAGAATTTACTTTTTTTATTGAACCCTTAATGATCGATCCCCGATTTCAAATTGAATTACATGTCCCTGCCAATAAGGAAACTTTTGACTATTTTAAATAATCTGCTTTTAAACTCTCGATTTGTCATCTATAATTGCTCTGACACATATCTGAGTATCTAATATGAAAAAATACTTGACATATACATCTATTGTCCTAGTGATTTTAGGTGTGGTTGATGCCGGATATCTGACTTGGGAACATTATGCTCAAGTTATCCCCCCTTGCTATATAGGAGGTTGGTTTAGCGATTGCGGCAAAGTCCTTACCAGCCAATATGCAGTTATACTTGGTGTGCCACTGTCTCTTATTGGTTTGGTTTTTTATACAGTTGAGGCAACGCTGATGTTTTTGGCAGTTAATAAAAATAGGCTTGCGCGCATGGGTTTAATTATTACCTCAATTGGTGGATTTATTGCTTCTTTAGTTTTTATTTTCTTAATGTATAAACTTCAGGCAATTTGTCTTTATTGTTTGGGTTCTGCAATTATCAGCTTTTTATTGTTTACTTTTATTAATTATATTTACCGTCAGGATAGAATTCGATTAGCAACAATTATTTTTTCACAAATTTATACTAATTTTGCCAAACCGATTTTTTTCAGAATTGATCCGGAAAAAATTCACGTAACTATGGTTTATTTTGGCGAAATAATTGGAAAATTTAAATTAGCACAAATTTTCCTGTACCAATCCAGTGGGCTTAGCTGCAGGTTTTGACTATGAAGCTCGACTTACACAAATTTTATCCTCTGTTAATTTCGGATTTCAAACCGTCGGCACTATCACTCATTTACCTTTTAAAGGCAACCCTAAACCGATGTTAGGAAGATTACCCAAATCCAAATCATTGATGGTAAATAAAGGTTTTAAAAATCTAGGAGTTGACGCAACCATCAAGAAATTAACTCAATATAAATTTCCCATACCTGTGGGTATTAGCATTGGCAAAACTAATTTACCTGTCATTAATAATCAAAACCAAGCAATCCAAGATATAATTTCAACTTTTGTCAGTTTTGAAAAAGCCAAAATCAATCATGCGTTTTATGAACTCAATATCAGTTGCCCGAATCTTTATGGAAATGTATCTTTTTATCCACCAAAAAAATTAGAGACACTACTTATAGCAATAGATAAATTGAAATTAATAAAACCAGTATTTGTCAAAATGCCTATAAACAAAACAAATCAAGAATTTTTATTAATGTTAAAAGTGATTTCCCAACATTGTCCAAAAGGTGTCATTATCGGTAATTTACAAACAAACCGTCAAGATGTTTCACTTGACTCCGATGAAGTAAAAAAGTTTCCCAAGGGTAATTTTAGCGGTAAACCTACATATGAGAAATCAAATGAATTGATTGCTTTAACTTATAAAAATTTTGGGAAAAAATTGATCATCATTGGTTGCGGCGGAATATTTTCTGGAAGGGACGCCTATCAAAAAATCAAGCTCGGCGCCTCTTTAGTACAGTTAATTTCCGGAATGATTTTTGAGGGACCGCAGTTAATTGCTCAAATAAATTTGCAGTTTATAGATTTACTCCATCAGGATGGATTAACACATATACACCAGGCAATTGGATTAGATAATAAACAAAGGAGAAAAATCACCCGTTAGTTTTTTTATTAATTACTTCTTTAACAATTGTCTCAATAACTAAATATATTGGAATAGCAAGAATTATGCCTCCAATTCCACCCAATCTTCCACCAATCATCAACAAAATGATACTGATAAGCGGAGCTACACCAACAGTTTGCATCATTACTTGAGGTACAAATAAATGATTTTCCAATTGTTGAATTATAAAATAAAGTAATGCCACCAAAGCTGCTAATCCCGGAGATACGGTAACAGCTATTAACATTGCCGGTATGGCAGAAATGATCGGTCCAATAGTTGGTACCATTTCCAATACTCCGGCAATTAAAGCCAAAGGCAATGCATAACTAATACCCAACAACGACAATCCAATATAGGATAATACTCCGATAATCAATCCTAATATCAATTGTCCTCTAAACCAAGCGCCCATTCGTAATTCAATTTTATCCAGAAGATTAAGACTTCGCTGACGCTGATCGTTGGTAATAATTCCAATTAAAAAATGTTGTGTATTGCTTCGAGCTAGTAGTAAATAAAATGTAAATACTGCTACAGCAAAAAAAGTCAGTACATCTGAAAATAAACTTAAGGTAACTTTTAAGGCATTTTGTCCCAAAGACCCTACTTGGTTAATTATTGTTTGTTGATCAAAATTAAAATACTGTGCCAAAGTAATCAGATAATTAGGAAGGTTATTTGCCAAACGGATTGATTCGCTTACCAAAGGAGGCAACAAGAGTGAACCGACAATTGTAAATAAACAGATAATTATTAAATAAATAACAAAAACGGCAATAAATCTGGGCCATTTCCAACTAACCATTTTCTCTACAAATGGTCTAAGCGCAGACATTAATATAAATGACGCAAAAAGAAGAGCCAGTGTTCCGCGGATTTCTATCATCAACCATATGCCAACCACGATCAAAATCGCATAAATAAAAGATTTAAAATTAAGGCGAATTTCTGTTGGCATAAGTTATTTGTCATGCCGAACTTGTTTCGGCATCTTGTTCTAATAATTAGATCCTGAAATGGTTCGACAAGCTCACTATATAAATTTATATCCTGAGCGAAGTCGAAGGACTAGTTCAGGATGACGCTTTACGTCAAATTTTCAATTACACTATATATTTTGATTATACCACTGGTGAACTTTGGTTTCGATCGATAAATAATAATCCGGCTTTGATACATCAAACCAGTTAATATTAGGAATTTTTTTCAAAAATGTCAGCTGCTTCTTAACATACTGATTTTCATGCAGTTTCCATAAATCTAAGATTTCCTTCCTGAGCGCAGTCGAAGGATTAATTATTTCTAATTTCTTCGAACCTCGAACTTCGAACTTCGAACTAACAAAGAATTGTTTCCATTCTCTGTATCCCAATCCGCTCATGGAAGGTAAATCCCAAGTATATCCTGATTTTAATAATTGTTTTATTTCATCTAAAATTCCTTGTTGGTATCTTTTTTCAACCCGTTTATCAATGTTTTGGGCTAATAATTCCTGTGACATTTTCAGTCCAATCAACAAATATTCCCCTTTTGGTAGGGGAGAGTTAGTAATAATATCGTCATGCTGGATCCGCCTGCTGGCGGAGATAGCATCTTTTTTAAGATATTTAGATTCTATCGTTCCTCCGCCAGCTGGCGGATTATCGGAACTCCAGAATGACAAATTATACTCTTCAATCTCTATTGCCCGAATTAATCTCCGGGGATTATTTCTGTCAGAGTTATTTAAACTTTCAAATTTATTTTTATTTAATTGATGCAACTTATTTTGTAATTGTTTCACTGTAAAATCATTTAATTGCTGACGTAATTTTTCATTTGGAGGAATGGAAATTTTATTTAATGGTTCAATAATTGATCTGATATATAATCCTGTTCCACCAACAATGATGGGTAACTTTCTCCTATTTTGAATATCATAAATAACTAATCGGGCAAATTTTTGATATTCCCCCACGTTAAAAACATAATCCGGTTTACAAATATCGACCAACCACACCGGAATATTATTTTTTAATCTAAAACCTATTGTAAATTTTTGATTTTTAATATGTAATTTT